>OGPW01000528.1_pt1 | contig 30576 bp, 28 predicted proteins | sample 1553061 | NCBI WGS metagenome assembly OGPW01 (sample SAMEA2580292, study PRJEB22360) | human gut metagenome | biome: human gut; feature: human-associated habitat; material: faeces | place: Denmark | collected 2008/2010
AATGCAGTAGTGGGAGAAGCAAGAATCCCCCTGCTTTAGCTGTGGGGAGTGTCAACATAAATATAAAAATAAATATCATGTTGTTTATCAGAAGGACATCTACACAGGAGAGCAGTGGCTGGAGATCATGCCGCAAAAAGCATCCAAAGCGCAGGCTGCTTTGCAGCTAAAACAAAAACTGGAATGTGACAGATTAGTTGTTTTTGGTGATGGAAGTATCTCCCAAAAATATCTATTTCCAAATCAACTGTTTTATGATATCATATAGCTTAACCTGCGGAAAATGGAGGTTATAAGACATGAATCATATTGAAGAAAAGATCATTCAGACTATAGATGAACACAGAGATGAGATCATAGCCTTTGCGAAGGATATCCAGAGCCATCCGGAGCCGGGATTTTACGAGGAGAGAACAGCCGCACATGTTGCGGCTTTTTTGCGTGGCCTGGGACTTCGTGTGCATGGAGGACTTGCACGCACAGGAGTCCGCGCTGAGTGGATGGAACAGGACGGACCGAACATTACGATTATCGGAGAACTTGACGCCATCGGATGTAAGTCGCATCCGATGGCTGATCCCGTTAACGGGACAGCACATGCATGCGGACACCACGCACAGATTGCAGCCATGATCGGCGCAGCATTGGCACTGACCAATGAGGAGGTTCAAGCCTCTCTGTCTGGGTCCGTATCTTTTTTTGCCGTTCCGGCGGAAGAATACATCGATGCAGATAAACGTGCATGGCTTCGTAAAGAGGGAATCGGCTTTCCTGCATCCGGAAAAAGCGAGCTGATCCGTCTTGGAGAATTTGACCATTCTGATATTATTATGACAACACATGTGCACATGATGCAGGTGGAGGAAGACTTCTACCTGGGAAATGCAGCTTGCAACGGATTTTCCGCAGAACGAGTGACAGTAAGAGGAAAAGCCGCTCATGCAGCCATTGATCCATGGGATGGTGTCAATGCATTAAGTATTACTTCCAGTGCCATCCAGATGATGGGACTGATGCGGGAAACCTTCCGGGAGGAAGACCATGTGCGTCTTCACAACGTGATCCGAAAAGCCGGGGATGTGATCAATGCAGTTCCGGACGAAGCGGTGATCGAAACAAAAGTCCGTGCAGCGTCTCTGGATGCGATCCGGGCAACACAGGAAAAAATGGATCGTGCCTATGACGGAGCTGCCTATGCATTCGGTGGTACGATCGAAAGAGAACCGCTTCAGGGATATATGCCGATCCTGCACAGAGGTGCGGATAAAGTGATGGAGGAATCTGTAAAGCTTCTGGACGCTACGTACCGGTGCTCAAAGCCGGCAGATTTTAACAACGCCTGTACCGACGTAGGAGACCTGACCCATCTGTTTCCAGTGCTGAATTTTACATTCGGAGGATTTGCGGGAAAACTTCACGGAGCAGATTTTAAGATCATGGATGAAGAACTGGCATATATCAAACCAGCCAAGCTTCTGGCACTGACTACGTATCGTCTTCTCTGTGATCAGGCAAAAGAAGCAAAAAAAATCTGTCAGGAATTTAAACCTGTATTTAATAAAGAAACTTATTGTCAGTATATACGAGATAATTTTCATGAAAATGAGTAGTTAACCGAATCAGAAAATCCCATGCAGGGGGCGGATATCATAGCAAACAGAAGGAGAACTAAATGTCCGAAATTTCATTAGAACTGAAAAACATAAAAAAGAGCTTCCAGGAAGGTGAGGACGTCCTGGAAAGCATCTGTCTTACAGCAAAAAAAGGAGAATTTGTCACTCTGCTGGGGTCTTCCGGCTGTGGAAAAACCACCACACTGCGGATCATTGCAGGCCTGGAACAGCCAGATTCCGGCCAGGTTTTTCTGGATGGAAAGGATGTGACATCCCTGGAACCGAATCAGCGTAATGTGAACACAGTGTTCCAGAATTATGCACTTTTTCCCCATATGAATGTAGCAGATAACATTGGATATGGGCTGAAATTGAAAAAAACATCGAAAGCGGAGATCAGCAGAAGAGTCAAAGAAATGCTGGAGCTTGTTCAGCTTCCGGGCTTTGAGAGGCGTAAGCCGTCAGAGCTTTCCGGCGGTCAGCGTCAGCGTGTGGCCATAGCCAGAGCACTTGTGAACAATCCGGAGGTACTTCTTCTGGACGAACCCCTTGGTGCGCTGGATCTGCAGCTGAGGCGTGCCATGCAGCACGAGCTGAAGCGCCTGCAGAAGAAGCTGGGGATCACCTTTATCTATATCACTCACGATCAGGAAGAAGCCATCAACATGTCTGATACGATCGCTGTGATGAACCACGGACGCTTTGAGCAGATCGGGACGCCGGATGAGATCTATAATCATCCGAAGACCAGCTATGTGGCAACCTTTGTTGGAAATGCCAATATCCTGACCGGTATTGTGGAAAGCATTGCGGAAGAGGAGATTGACGGTACTTCCGCTCAGATCACCGTAAGAACTGATGCCGGAAAAGTAAAAGTATCAATGGACACCGCAGCTACATCTGACAGAGGATATTTCCCACAAAAAGGAGAAAAGGTTACCATCGCAGTAAGAAGCGAAAATATCCGGTTTGAGGAAAATAAAAAAAATGCACAACAAAGCACGCCGAATTGCACATCAGAAAACACACAAAAGAGTGTACAGGAGCCCGCAGAAAAAAACACAGATGACAGCTGCGATGGCTTAACCGCTGAAGTCATTGAAAAAACCTTCGCCGGCGGCCAGCTCCGTGTTGTTTTGAAAACTTCGGAAGGTCAGGAAATCGTGGCAAGCCGTTACGGCATTGATACAAATGTCAGTGTAGGAGAAAAGGTGCGCTGCTGTTTTCTTCCTACAGATGCAGTGCTGGTAGATCGGGAAGAAAGATCAGAAGAAGTATTGCCGGATCAGTCAGGTCCCTGTGCAGGAGGTACCCATGCGTAAGCACAGAGCAGGCTCCGTATGGATGATCCTGCCGCTGTATCTTTTTACACTGATCTTCGTCGCACTGCCCCTTCTGTATGTAGTTGCACTGAGCTTTTCCACAGCAGACGGCGGCTACGGCGTGAACTGGAAATTTACTCTGGATAATTACAAGCAGATCCTGGAGCCTGTATACCTGCAGACCTTTACGGGATCCTTCCGCCTTGCGCTCACCAGCACTTTGATCATCTGTCTGGTGGGCTACCCCTTCGGATACTTTATGGCAAAGCTTTCCGAGGGCAAAAAGAAGCTGGCCATGCTTTTCCTGATGCTGCCTTTCTGGGTGAATTCCCTGATCCGTCTTTATGGCTGGATCATCATTCTACAGAAAAAGGGCCTTCTGAATTATCTGCTGATGAAGCTTGGCATCATCCAGGAGCCCTTAAAAATCCTGTACAGCTATCCAGCGATCGTGATCGGTATGATCTATGTATTGCTGCCGTTTATGGCACTGTCCGTATATTCCAGTGCGGAAAAGCTGGACTGGTCCCTTGTGGAAGCTGCCAGAGACCTTGGAGCCAGCAGATGGAAGGCCTTCTGGAGCGTCACCTTTAAGCTGACTTTGCCGGGACTTCTTTCCGGAGTGATACTTACCTTTATTCCGTCTATGGGTCTGTTTTTTATTGCGGATATCCTGGGCGGAAACAAGATCGTACTTGTGGGAAGTCTGATCCAGGAGCAGATGACAAGAGGCAATAACTGGCCCTTTGCCGCAGCACTGGCTGTGGTACTGATGATACTGACAACTCTGATGATCGTATTATATCGGAAGCTTACCAATGTGAAGGAACTGGAGGGAATCGGATGAAAAAGAACTCAAAGCTTTCAGGACTGTACCTGGGAATCCTGTTTTTCCTTATGTATCTGCCCATTGGTGTGGTAGTGGTATTTTCGTTTAATGAAGCAAGACTTCCGGTGCGCTTTACCGGTTTTTCCCTGAAATGGTATCAGGAACTGTTTCAGGACAGGGATCTGATCCAGGCATTGAAAAACAGTCTGATCCTGGCGGTGTCCAGCTGTGGGGTATCTGCAGTGATCGGAACACTGGGGGCCGTAGGACTTTCCAGGATCCACTGGAAAACAAAAGGGGTGATGGAGTATATTTCCATTCTGCCTCTGATGATCCCGGAGATCATTCTGGGAATGGTACTGATGGCATTTTTCTATATGCTGAACCTGCCATTTGGAATGCTGACACTTCTGATCGGACACACGGTTTTCTGCGTGCCCTATATTTTGATGGAGGTAAAAGCAAGGCTTGTGGGAATGGATCCGTCCCTGGAAGAGGCAGCCAGAGATCTTGGTGCCGGTTCCTTTCGGGCCTTCTGGGACATTACCCTGCCGCTGATCATGCCGGCTGTTATATCCGGCTCTCTGCTGGCCTTTGCCATGTCCATGGACGATGTGGTGATCAGCATTTTTGTAACCGGGCCACGTGTATCCACGCTGCCGATAAAAGTTTACACACAGATGAAAACAGGCGTTACGCCGGAGATCAATGCACTTTGTACCATAATGCTGGGAGTGATCCTTCTGGTACTGGCAGTATATCTGATCGCAGGAAAACGCGGGAAGGGGAATATAAAAGATGAGCAATAAACTGATCGAGTTAAAAAATCTCACAAAAAACTTTGATGACCAGCAGGTGCTCCGGGGCATTAATCTGGACATTCACGAAAACGAATTCCTTACGCTTCTGGGACCCAGCGGCTGTGGAAAGACAACAACCTTAAGGATCATTGCCGGCTTTGAGGAGCCAAGCGGCGGAGAGGTACTGTTTAACGGAATTGAGATCTCCAAGCTGCCTCCATATAAAAGAGAGATCAACACGGTATTCCAGAAATATGCATTGTTTCCGCATCTCAATGTTATGGACAATATCGGTTTCGGCCTGAATCTGAAAAAGGTAGATAAATCTGTTATTGAGCAGAAGGTAAAAAGAATGCTGAAAATGGTAGGGCTGGAAGGCTTCGAAAAAAGAGATGTTACACTTCTTTCCGGTGGACAGCAGCAGCGAGTTGCCATTGCCAGAGCTCTTGTCAATGAGCCGAAGGTTCTTCTGCTGGATGAGCCACTCGGCGCACTGGATGCCAAGATCCGTAAGCAGATGCAGATCGAGCTGAAAAAGATCCAGAGAGAGGTAGGGATCACCTTTATCTATGTTACTCATGACCAGGAGGAGGCACTTTCCATGTCTGATACGGTAGTAGTCATGAACAACGGTGAGATCCAGCAGATCGGCAGCCCGACAGATATCTATAATGAGCCAGAGAACCGTTTTGTTGCCGGCTTTATCGGAGAGTCCAATATTATAGAAGGAACAATGATCAGGGATTTCCTTGTGGAGTTTGATGGCTTCCGTTTTGAATGTGTAGACAAAGGATTTGAGGACAACGAAGCCATTGAGGTTGTTCTCCGCCCGGAGGATCTGGATATTGTGGAACCGGATCAGGCCAAGATCAGAGGAACGGTACGGAACATTACGTTCAAGGGCGTGCATTATGAGATCCTGGTCGAGACGGAGCTTCGCACATACATGGTGCACACTACCGATTATGCAGAAGTGGGACGTGAAGTGGGACTGAAGTTTGGTCCTGAGGATATCCATGTTATGTGCAGAATGGGAGGATACTAATGAAACAGTTTAAGCATCTGATCAAGCCGTATATCATCTGGGCTTCGATCCTGATCGTGGTACCATTGATCCTGATCGTGCTTTATGCATTTACCTCAGATGGAAATGAAGTTCTGACCCTGCATTTTACATGGGCGAATTTTGCAAAATTTCTGGAAGCTACATATTTAAGTGTTATCCTGAAATCCTTCCGCCTGGGTATCCTGACCACACTGATCTGCCTGGTCTGCGGATATCCGCTGGCATACATTATCTCCAAATATTCCGAAAAGGTGCAGAGCTTTCTGATCCTTATGGTCACCATTCCCATGTGGATCAACATGCTTCTCCGTACCTATGCATGGATGAACATTCTTTCTGACAATGGTCTGGTGAACAACCTTCTGAAAATGCTGGGAATCTCACCGATCACCATGATGTATACAGATTTTTCCGTTATCGTGGGCCTTGTTTGTAACTTTATGCCCTTTATGATCATTCCGATCCATACATCCTTAAGTAAAATGGACAAGTCACTGATCGAAGCGGCCAACGACCTTGGTGCCAATCCATTCCAGACCTTCTGGAGGATCACCTGGAAGCTTTCCATGCCAGGTGTGGTCAATGGTATCATGATGGTATTCCTTCTGTCCATATCAACCTTCGTTATTCCGAAGCTTCTCGGCGGCGGCCAGTACATGCTGATCGGTAATCTCATCGAGTCACAGTTTATTTCTGTAGGTGACTGGAACTTCGGAAGTGCCATTTCTCTGATCCTGGCAGTGATCATCCTGATCTTTATGAGCCTGATGAAGAAGATGGATACCCAGGACGATTAAAGGAGGCAGGAGATGAAAAGAAAAAATACCATATTTTCAAAATTATATGTAGTGCTGTGTCTGGCATTTTTTTACCTGCCGATCCTTGTGACCATGATCTTTTCCTTTAACTCATCCAAGTCCCTGACCAGATTTACAGGATTTTCCCTGCGCTGGTACGGAGAGCTGATAAACAATATGGAGATCAGTAAGGCAGTTTATGTTTCGGTCACAGTGGCAATTCTGGCAACTGTTATTTCTACAGTGCTGGGAACCATCACAGCCATCGGACTTTCAAAATCCAGAAAGGTGCTGAAGGAGATGGTCCTTACCATCAATAACTTTCCAATTCTGAATCCGGAGATCGTAACCGCGATTGGTCTGATGCTGCTGTTTTCTTCGCTGGGAATGACGAAAGGCTATCTGACCATGCTGCTGGCACATATCGCATTCTGTACGCCCTATGTGATCACCAGTGTATATCCGAAGGTACGAAGTCTGGATCCGAACCTTGCCAATGCAGCCATGGATCTTGGTGCAACGCCATATCAGGCACTTACCAAGGTTATCGTGCCCATGATCAAAGAAGGGATTTTTGCGGGAGCGCTCCTGGCCTTTACCATGTCCTTTGACGATTTCGTAATTTCCTACTTTGTTTCCGGAAACGGAGTAAAAAATATATCCATTGTTGTATATAATATGACAAAGCGCATCAATCCCACCATCAACGCCCTTTCTACTATTGTGATCGTGGTCATTGTACTGGTGCTTCTTTTTGCAAATCTGATTATGCCGAAGCTTCAGGCCTCCACCGTGAAAAAAATGGATCCGAAAAAAAGAAGGATCGTTGCGGTTATCACAGCTGCTGCGGTTGTTCTGGTATTGGGAAAGTGGACGATTGTAAGCCAGGGAAACCACGTGCTTCGTGTATATAATGCCGGAGAATATATGGACCTGAGTCTTCTGGACAAATTTGAGAAGCAGTATAACTGTACTGTTGTATATGAAACCTTCGAGTCCAATGAGATGATGTACACCAAGCTGGCCAGTGGTGAAACCTACGATGTTCTGGTTCCGTCAGATTATATGATCGAAAGACTGATTAAGGAGGAATATCTTCAGGCCCTTGACTGGAAAAAAATCCCAAACAGCAAAAATCTTCTTCCCGAGGTACAGAATAAGGACTATGATCCGGGAAATCGTTATTCCTGTCCGTATTTCTGGGGAACTGTAGGAATCCTTTATAATAAGAATGTAGTCTCTCAGGAGGATCTTGACAAAGAGGGCTGGAATATTCTCTGCGATGAAAAATATAAGGGAGATCTTTATATGTATGATTCCGAAAGGGATTCCTTTATGATCGCCCTGAAAGCGCTGGGGTATTCCATGAACACAAAAAATCTTGATGAGATCCAGCAGGCTTATGAGTGGCTGATCCGGCAGAGAGATACCATGGATCCGATCTATGCAGGTGATGATGTGATCGACAACATGATCTCAGGAAACAAGGCAATGGCGGTTGTTTATTCCGGAGATGCTTCCTATATTATCAGCGAAAATCCGGAGCTTGGCTATTATACTCCGCAGCAGGGAACCAATACCTGGTATGATGCCATGGTCATCACCAAGGACTGTAATGAAGTAGATCTGGCTCATGAGTTCATCAATTTTATGCTGGATGATGAAAATGCTCTTTCCAATACCGAAGAAGTAGGATATACTTCTACTGTAAAGAGTGCATTCGAGGAGATGAAGAACGGAACTTATGAGGGAATTTCTTCCTATATTCCGCAGATCGACAATCCAAAGAATGAGATCTTCGGATACCAGAAGCCAAAGATCAAGCAGAAATTCGCAGAGCTTTGGACAAAGGTAAAAGCAAAATAACAAGACGTCAGAGAGACATGAAGGAGGTTCTATGAAATCAAAAAAAGCAGCAGCGATCATGTTATGTGCGGTACTTGGAACATCTATGATAACAGGTGTCAGTGTCAGTGCAAAGGATAAGGATGAACTGGTACTTTATACATGGGACGGAATGTTTCCGCAGGAAGTGCTGGATGATTTTGAAAAAGAAACAGGGACCAAGGTGGTATATTCCAATTTTGATACCGATGAGACCATGCTTGAGAAGCTTTCCCAGGCAAAGGGCGGCGATTACGATGTGGTAATTGCAGATGATTACATTATCGACAGCGCGGTAAAAGAGGGACTTGTCCAGAAGATCGACAAGGATACCGTTTCCAATTTTAAGAACATCAACCCCCTTTATCAGGGACAGTTTTATGATCCGGATGACGAATATACAGTACCTTACGGAGCAGGAATCCCACTGATCGTTTATGATCCGGAGCAGGTAGATATCGACATTAAAGGATACAAGGATCTCTGGGATAAGTCTCTGGAGGACAGCATTGCCATCGTAGGTAATTACCGCGTGATCTGTGGCATCACACAGCTTTCCATGGGAGAGAGCATGAACGAAGAAGATGTAGCCGTGATCGACAAGACCGGTGAGAAGCTGAAAGAGCTGGCACCGAACATTCGTATGATCCAGGATGACAATACACAGAATGCCCTTCTCAACGGAGAGGCAAGTGTGGCATTTCTTTATACATCACAGGTAACACAGGCACTGAAGGATAATCCGGATCTTAAGGTGGTTTATCCGGAGGAAGGTCTTGGATTTGGTATTATGGGAATGTTTGTGCCAAGTGAAGCACCGAATGCGAAGGCTGCCAATGAATTTATCAATTATATCCTGGAGCCGGAAGTATCTGCACAGTGCATCAACTATATCGGATACTACAATACAAACAAGGCAGCAGATGATCTGGTAGACGAGAGCCTGGTTGTTCCGGACAGCGTGACAAAGGGTGAGATCGTACAGAATGTAAGCCAGGAAGCAGAGCAGGAATACAATAAGATCTGGACAGAGTTTAAAGCTGCCTGCGATTAAGCAGACGAACCAGTAAGGGGGTTTTTCAGGTGGAGATATACAAAGGCACATCCGCTTTTTCCGGAATAGCCATTGGAAAAATACTGTATTACCATAGAGGCGAATATCAGATCCGTCAGTCCATGGTAGACAATGTAAAAAAGGAGCTGGATCGTCTGGATAATGCAAGAACAGCGGTAAAGAACCAGATCCAGCATATGTATAAAAACGGAGCACCCCTCCCCAAAGAGCAGGAGCTGACCTTGAAACGTCAGCTGAAGCTCTTAAGTGGCGGCAGCTTTCAGCGGGCCGTGGAAAGCATGATCACGACAGAAAAGGTCAGTGCAGCTTACGCAGTCCAGACAACCAGGGATGAGCTTGCAAATGTGTTCCGCAAGCTGGAGGACGAGGCTGTCAAAGAACAGATCGAAAATATCAGGGAGATCTCTGAGCTGCTGATCGGTGCCATGGGTGGCTCCCATGCACGGATCAATCTGGGAGATGAGCCGGTGATCCTTGCAGCAGAGCAGCTTTCCCCCAATGAACTTCTGGAGATGAATAAAGCCAGTCTTCTGGCGGTAGTCATGCATCAGGGGTCTGTTATTTCCCATGTATCGATCATGGCAAAATCCATGGAAGTCCCCACCCTGGTCGAGGTGGAGATACAGAAAGAATGGGATGGCCATATGGCTATTGTAGATGGGTATACAGGAACACTGTATATCGATCCGGAGCCGGAGCTTCTTAAGGAATATGAGATCCGTCATGCAGCAGATAAGGAAGAGCGGGAAGAGCTTTTGAGACTTCGGAACCAGAAGGATATCACAGCCGATGGCAAGGAGATCAAGCTTCTGGCAAACATCGGAAATCTGGATGATCTGAATACGGTTCTTTATTACGGAGCAGCAGGTATCGGCCTTCTTCGAAGTGAATTCCAGTATCTCGGAAGAGAGAATTATCCAAGAGAGAATGAGCTGTTCCGTGCCTATAAAAAAGTAGCCGAGGATATGGATGAACGTCCGGCAGTGATCCGTACCGTGGACCTGGGGGCAGACCGTCAGGCAGAATATATGGCAATTCCTGATGAGGTCAATCCTATGATGGGAAACCGCGGCATCCGCCTCTGCCTTGATCGCAAAAAAATGTTTAAAGCGCAGCTTCGGGCTATTTACCGTGCAAGTGCCTATGGAAATATCAACCTGATGTATCCGATGATCACGTCCGAGGATGAACTGGATGAGATCGAGAAGCTGATCCGTGAGGTAAAAAAGGGCCTGGATGAGAAGAACATTCCTTACAAAAACATCCGTACCGGAATTATGATCGAAACACCGGCAGCGGTCATGATCAGTGAAGAACTTGGAAAACGTGTGGATTTTCTGAGCCTAGGAACCAATGACCTGACCCAGTATACCCTGGCTATGGACCGGCAGAATCTTCTTTTGAAGGATAAATACAATGATCATCATCCGGCGCTTGTAAAGATGATCCGCATGGTAACAGAGGCAGGACATAAGTCAGGATGTGAAGTTTACATATGCGGAGAGCTGGCAGCAGATTCCAATCTTACAGAAGCTTTTATCCAGATGGGAGTGGATGGCCTTTCCGTTGTTCCTGCCTGTGTACTTCCAGTGCGAAAAGCGATCCGTAGCTCCTATGCGGATAAGGCAAACCGGCCGGAAGAAGCAGTAAAAGAGAAATAATATCCGGAAAAATAAAAATCCTGAGAATTTCTATGTTGATATCTGTTGATATCTCACATAGGATCCTCAGGAATTTTTTGACGGAATCTTTCACTCACGGCTTATTGCTGTTCTAAATTGAAGCAGTGCGTGGAAGCATATCTGTTCCGGTTAAAGTTATCGAAGTCCAAGCACCTGGGCGGTTTCCGAAATAAACTCCGGTGTGGTACCACAGCATCCGCCGATCACGGAAGCACCGTTGTCCACCAGCACCTTCATATAACCTGCAAAATCCGCAGGGGTCATGCTGTAAACTGCATTTCCAAGATCATCGATCTGGGGCATTCCCGCATTGGGTTTGGCAATGACCGGAATGGAAACGTTCTCCTTGATATTGCGGATAACCGATACCAGCTGATCCGGGCCAACCGAGCAGTTGATGCCGACAGCGTCTGCACCTGCAGCTTCCAGGGACATGGCAGCCTCTATGGCATTTCCGCCGCTGAAGATACTTCCGTCTGCTTCTACAGTCACGGTACAGATGATAGGAAGCTCGCAGACACTCTGGCAGGCGTCTACAGCAGCCAGTGTCTCCTCGATGTTGATCATGGTTTCCGCTACGATCAGGTCCACACCTGCGTCACGGAGATAGCCGATCTGTTCCTGATAGACTTCGAAGGCTTTTTCGTAAGTCATGTCACCGGCCGGTGCCATCATCTTGCCTGTGGTGGTGATATCACCTGCTACGAAAACACCCTCCGGTGCGATCTCCTTTGAATAGCCGGCCAGGGTATGATTGATCTGTTCAATCTGATCCTCCAGTCCATGCATAGTGAGGTTAATGCGGTTTCCTCCGAAGGTAGGTGCATAGATGATATGGCTTCCCGCCTCGATGTATGCCTTCTGCAGAGACTGGATCACATCCTTGTGCTCAAGCACCCAGCTCTCTGTGCAGACACCACGCGGCATGCCGGCCTTCATCAGGTTGGAGCCGGTAGCACCATCCAGCAGCAGGACATGATCTTCGGTCAGTTTCTGAAATTCCTGTTTTGTCATATGTTTATATCCTCCTTATGGCAGCCAATCACGGTTGGCAAAAAATAGGGCTCCTCCTGTAACCGCTGCACTCATTGCCGTGGGTTTATTTTAACACAGGGAATAAAAATAATCTATCCTGTTTCTGGGACGGGAAATAAAAAATAATAAAAATTAGGCAAATTGTACATATTTAACGACTTTTCTGTCGAATAAAGAACTTGCGTATTAGAAAATAGGATTGTATAATAACCTATAGACATGCCCAAAGGGCAAGACTGTCATCAGATAGAACATAAAGGTAAAGGTGAAAAGGAATTATGATTAAAGTTAAACTGAGCAACTGGAAGTCTGATCACCAGATGGATGAGGCTTATAAAGCTCTGCGAACAAATATCCAGTTCTGCGGAGCAGATAAGAAAGTGATCGCACTTACCAGCTGTACTCCTAATGAGGGAAAGAGCAGTGTGGCATTTAATCTTGCTGCCTCTCTTGCTGAGAGCGGCAAATCAGTGCTTCTGATCGATGCCGATCTGCGTAAATCCGTTTTGATGGGACGTGTGACAGTAGACCAGGAGGTAATGGGACTTGCTCATTATCTTTCCAAGCAGGCCAAGCTTTCTGACGTGATCTGTGCCACTACACTTCCGAAGTTCCATATTATCTTCTCCGGTATCGTACCTCCGAACCCGGCAGAGCTTCTCGGAAACAGACTCTTCAAGGATATGATCCGCGTGGTAAGAGATGTTTATGATTACGTTATTGTAGATACACCGCCGCTTGGATTGATCATCGACAGTGCTATCATAGCAGATTCCTGCGACGGATCTGTAATCGTCGTTGAATCCGGTACCATCAGCTACCGTTTTGTACAGGAAGTAAGAGATCAGCTTGCCAAGAGCAACTGCCCGATCCTGGGAACCATCCTGAACAAGGTGGACTACAGCAAGGCCGGCAATTACGGTCACTATGGCAAGTATGGTAAATACGGCAAGTACGGTAAGTATGGTTCCTACGGAGATTATGGTGAGAGCAGCAGTAAATAAAAAAACATTGACAACAGAAATGAGTGGGTTATTTTAATGAAGGGACTTTATGATATTCATTGTCATATCCTCCCCGGGGTGGATGACGGTGCAAGAAACATGGAAGAATCACTCTGGATGCTCAACAAGGAGTATCAGGAGGGCGTACGTCATGTGATCCTGACACCACACTTCCGGTACGATATGTTTGAGCCGCATATGAACATTGTGACAAGACAGTTCATGCAGCTGCGTAGAGCAGCCATGAATATTGGTGATGAAGGCATGAGACTTTATCTGGGCTGTGAACTCCATTCCAGTATGGATATGGTGGAATGCCTTAAGAAGGGACGGCGGCTTACCCTTGCAGGTTCCAGATATGTGCTTGTGGAATTCAGCAACGGAGATGAGAAAAATTATATTGAAGAACGGGTCAGAAGTCTTCTGATGAATGGTTTTATCCCGATCATCGCTCATGTGGAACGTTATAAGGCTACCCGGAACGATATTGGATTTTTGACAGAGCTGAAGGATATGGGAGCACATATCCAGGTCAACGCAGATACCATCAGCGGTCAGGACGGATTCGGGGCAAAAACCTTTGCACGGAAAGTCATGAAGCATGGGCTTCTGGATTTTGTCGGTTCTGACGGACACCGTAAGACGGAGCGTATCCCGGAGATCGGCAAATGTGTCGCCAAAATGGAAAAAACAATGGGGAGCGAATATGTAAAGAAGATCTTTATCAAAAATCCCCGGAAAATCACAGGGTAATGGAGAAAAGAAATGGAAAATCAGACTGTTAACAACAACGACGAAGTAGAGATCGATCTTGGTGAGGTATTTCACCTGTTACTGAGCAAGCTGGGTGTTATCATTTTATCCGGTATTGTTTTCTGCCTGGCAGCTGTTATGGGAACCATGCTTCTGATCACACCGAAGTATGAATCCACAACCAAGATCGTGGTACTGTCCAAGCAGGACAGCAGCACACTGACCAATCAGGATATCCAGACAAGTACATCACTGACCAAGGACTATGCGGAGCTGATCAAGAGCCGTACAGTTACTGAGGGTGTGATCGCACAGCTGAAACTGGATATGACACATGAGAAGCTTCTTAAGAAGCTTTCCGTAGATACACCAACGGATACACGAGTAGTATCCATCACAGTTACAGATACCGATCCTTATACAGCGGCAGAGATCGCAAACGCAGTAAGAGATATTGCTTCCAAGCATATCCAGCAGGTTATGGATATCAAGGCAGTAAATGTGGTAGAGACAGCAAACATCCCGGATGAGCCATCAAGCCCAAGTGTACCGAAAAACGGTGTGATCGGCGGACTTCTGGGTATCCTTCTGGCAGCAGCTGTTGTGATCATCGTATATCTGACAAACGATACTGTAAAGACACCGGAAGACGTAGAGAAATATCTTGGATTAAGCGTACTTGGTACAATCCCATACTCTTCCAAAATGGGCAAGAAATCCAAAAAGAAAAAGAAACGTCACGCATAAAAATAACAACAACGGATCAAAGTGTTGGGAAAGGCCGGGAGCAGCAAAAATATGAAGAAATTTTTTGTGTTTTTATTAGTGGTCATCTGCCTTGGTATGGGAGCCGGTGTAGTATACATGAAGAGCTCCGAGGATAATGAAGGACCGAAGATCACATTTGAAGAGGGAAAAGATACGAATTATACATCCGATATGACAGAAGAGGATCTTCTGAAGGATGTAAAGGCACAGGATGACAGAGATGGAGATGTTACAGAGTCTCTTACTGTAGAAACCATATATCCGAAGAATGACGGAAAACAGGTTTCTGTTATCTTTGTTGCAAAGGACAAAAACAACAATGTGACAAAAAAAGAATTTACCATGGAAGCTCAGGACGGCAGTGCCGAAAATCCGCAGCTGGGACTGATCGATAATGACGGTCTCACAGAGGATGGAGATTCCACAGACACCACAGAGCCTGCAGAAGAGACAGATATGCAGGATGGGACAGAAGCAGACAGCACAGATGCTGAAAGCGGAGATTCCGCAGAAGGAGAACTGACTCCGGAGGAACAGGCGCAGAAGACACAGGAAGACAAGATTGAGCAGCTTTCTCCGCAGGATCCGAAGATGTATCTGACTACCTATTACGTAGAGGTACCGGTAGGAACTACGCTGGATAAATTAAGCTATGTAAAGGATATCCAGGATGATACAGAGTCAACCAGTGATCTTTTCAAAAGGATCCAGATCACCGGTGATGTAAATACAGCTGCACCGGGAACTTACGAGCTTACATATTATGTAGTCGACAACAGTGGAAACAGCTCCAACGGAGCCGTACTTACCATTGTCGTGAAATAAATATCATCCCCTCTCTAGGTGCCTGAGATACCGGAGAGGGGATAAAAGCAACAAAAAATGTAAGCGAGGGAAGGCGTAGAAAAGAATATGTATCAAAAAGAAAACAGCAGCTGGGTAAAACATGCAGATTTTGCGATTTGCGATATGTTGTGTCTGCAGCTTGCGTTTGTACTTGCATACTGGATCCGAAACGGGATCGGTCAGCCATACGAGACAGAGCTGTATCGAAATGTGGCAGTGGTGATGTTTCTTATCCAGCTGATGGTCACATTTTTTAATGAAAGCTTCAGCGGAGTTCTGCGAAGAGGAATGCTGGTGGAACTGAAGAAAACCTTTGAACAGTGTACACTGGTCTGCCTTCTGGTCCTGGCATATATGTTTCTTTTAAGAATTGGAAACAATTATTCCAGAATGATCCTGCTGATCACCTATGTGCTTTATACCTGCTTCAGCTACTGCGGCAGACAGGCACTGAAGAAATTCCTGAAGGATCACAGATACGAAGAAAGCGAGAAGCGATCCCTGCTGATCGTTACAGTCAGTGAAAATGCAGACAATGTGGTGGAAACCATCCGCAAGAATAATTACGGAACCTATCATCTGGCAGGAATCGTCTTTATGGATTGTGACAAGAAGGGTGCATCCGTCTGTGGAGTACCGGTAGTAGCCGGGAGTGAGGATATGATCTCCTATATCCATAAGAACTGGATCGATGAAGTATTTTTTGCAGTGCCTAAGGAAATCTCGATCCCGGAGCAGATGATCAAGGATTGCTCTGCAATGGGAGTTGTCATCCATATGAGACTGGCAACTATGAAATCTCTTGGCAAGAACCAGGTGGTGGAGGAGCTTGGCGGATACACTGTGCTTTCCAGCAGTATCCACATTGTGACACCGCGCCAGATGTTTGTGAAACGAGCTATGGATATCGCAGGCGGTCTGGTAGGTTGTCTTTTTACAGGAATCGCAGCGATCTTTCTGGTTCCGGCCATCAAGATCAAATCTCCGGGTCCTGCATTTTTCTCACAGGTCCGCATGGGAAAGAACGGTCGTCCGTTCAAGATCTATAAATTCCGCTCCATGTATATGGATGCAGAAGAACGCAAAAAAGAACTGATGAAACAGAATAACATAAAAGATGGAATGATGTTCAAAATGGATGATGATCCACGAATCATCAAAGGAGTAGGACATTTTATCCGAAAGACATCCCTGGATGAATTTCCACAGTTCTGGAATATTCTGAAAGGAGATATGAGTCTTGTAGGAACCAGACCGCCGACAATGGATGAGTGGGAGAAGTATGAGCTTCACCATCGCAAACGTCTGGCCATCAAGCCGGGACTTACCGGTATGTGGCAGGTAAGCGGTCGAAGTGATATTACGGATTTCGAGGAAGTCGTAGAGCTTGACACAAAGTATATTGCCGAATGGTGTCTGAAGCTGGATATAGAGATCCTGGTTAAGACAGTTATGGTCGTTTTCCGCGGAAGCGGCGCCAAATGATCCATACATATTGAGATTCGAATATAATGACCCGGGCTGCGGAGACGCAGTTCGGGGATAAAAATAAATTAGATAAGTTATAAATATAAAAGAGGAAGTAAAAAATGCAGATTTTATTGATCATGCTGATCGTAGTACTTCTTGCGTTCTCGGTCCTGCTTCTGGCACTGGCAAAACAAAGTCCCAGGGAAAAGCAGACAGAAGACAAAGAGCAGGAAGAATACATCAGGGATTATGCAGAAACAGTAAGACAGACCGGAGGAAGTATGAAGAAGTTAGAACATTGGAAAGTAATTGCGATATATCTGATCATCTATGACATGATAGCTGTTAATTTTTCTTATTTTATGGCGCTGCTGGTGAGATTCGATTTTCGGTATTCCTCGATTCCCACAGACTATTTTGCCGCATGGAGGAGTTTTGCACCAATCTATACCATTATCACCCTGGCAGTGTTCGGATGCATGCATCTGTATAACAGTGTATGGCGTTTCGCAAGCTTCCATGAGCTGATCAAGATCACGGTAGCAACTGTGATCACTGGCGTTCTGCATATTGTGGGTATCACGATCTTCTGGGGACGGATGCCGGCTTCCTATTATCTGATCGGTATCATGCTGCAGTTTTTCCTGACTGTAGGCGTACGTTTCTCCTATCGTTTTGTACTTCTTGAGCGGAACCGCAGAGAAAAGAGCGAGCGTGAGGAGCGGAGCAAAAACGTGATGATCATCGGTGCAGGAGAAGCGGGCCGGACCATTGTCAGGGAGCTTCAGAATGCAAAGGAAACCAATTCCAGAGTACGCTGCCTGATCGATGACAATCCGAATAAATGGGGAAGATACATGGAAGGCGTTCCGGTGGTAGGCGGAAGAGACGATATTTTTCTCAATGTGGACAAGTATCATATCAATCAGATCCTTCTTGCAATCCCGACGGCAACACCGCATCAGAAGCGGGATATCCTGAACATCTGCAAAGAAACCGGCTGCGAGCTGAAGCAGCTTCCTGGTGTATATCAGCTTGTAAACGGAGAAGTATCCCTGAGCAAGATGAAAAAAGTAGCAGTGGAGGATCTTCTCGGACGAGACACCATCAAAGTCAACATGTCAGAGATCTTTCAGTATCTGAAGGGCAAAAGGATCCTGGTAACAGGAGGCGGCGGTTCCATCGGAAGCGAGCTCTGCCGTCAGATCGCAGGTCATGAGCCGGAGCTTCTGGTGATCTTCGATATTTATGAAAATAATGCATATGACATTGAGCAGGAGCTGAAGGCCAGTTATCCGAACCTGAACCTGAAGGTACTGATCGGCTCTGTCCGCGACAGCAAAAGGATCAACTGGGTATTTGAAACCTACAAGCCGGAGATCGTATATCATGCAGCCGCACATAAGCACGTACCGCTGATGGAGAACAGCCCCTGTGAGGCGATCAAGAACAATGTGGTAGGAACCTATAAGACTGCGTATGCGGCAATGATGAACGGCTGCCAGCGATTTGTGCTGATCAGTACCGACAAGGCCGTAAACCCGACCAACATCATGGGCGCCAGCAAACGACTCTGCGAAATGGTAGTCCAGAGCATGAACATGGTCAGCCACAACGGACACACCGACTGGCTGCCACGACTTGGCGGACACAGAAAGGATACCCTGGATGCACTTCACGACAACGAAGGTCAGGCATATGTAAGTGCAAACCATACATCGAAAACAGGAACCGGCACAGAATTCGTAGCTGTACGATTCGGAAACGTTCTCGGCAGCAACGGAAGTGTGATCCCGCTGTTCAAGCGCCAGATCGAAAAAGGCGGCCCTGTCACCGTCACACATCCGGACATCATCCGCTACTTTATGACTATCCCGGAGGCCGTAAGCCTTGTCCTCCAGGCAGGAACCTACGCCAAAGGCGGCGAGATCTTCGTCCTGGATATGGGAGCCCCGGTAAAGATCGACACCCTTGCCCGAAACCTGATCAAGCTTTCCGGCTACACCCCGGATGTAGACATCAAAGTCACTTACACCGGTCTCCGCCCAGGCGAAAAGCTTTACGAAGAAAAGCTGATGGCCGAAGAAGGCATGGAGAAAACTCCAAACGATCTCATCCACATCGGCAAACCCATCGAAATGGACGTACAGGAATTCTTCAAACAGCTGGAAGTCCTGGCAGCATACGGCTACGCCAACAGCGAAAAGATCCGGGACATCGTAGCCGCGATCGTACCGACCTATCACTCTGCGGATTCCGACCTGAAGCTGCATAAGAAGGTGTATGAGGAACTGATGAGTGAGGCGGCTGTGGCTGCGGAGAAGAACTGATAACTGATCAATAATTTACATATATACGAAAAACAAAGGAGTGTTGAAAAAATGAAAATCCCATTTTCACCGCCAGATATTACAGAGGCAGAGATCGAACAGGTAGCAGAAGCTTTAAAATCCGGATGGATCACAACAGGACCGAAAACAAAAGAGCTGGAAAGAGAAGTAGCGGATTTATGCGGTACCAATAGAGCTGTATGCCTGAACTCTCAGACTGCATGTGCGGAAATGACACTTCGTCTTCTGGGAATTCACGAAGGCGATGAAGTGATCACTTGCGCTTACACTTATACTGCAAGTGCATCGGTGGTGTGCCATGTTGGTGCAAAACTTGTTTTGATTGATACACAGAAAGATTCTCTGGAAATGGATTATAACAAGCTGGCAGAAGCTATTACAGAAAAAACAAAAGTGATCATTCCGGTGGACCTTGGTGGAGTGCCATGCGACTATGACAGGATTTTTTCTATCGTAGAAGAGAAAAAGAAGCTTTTCCATCCAGACAATAAGCTTCAGAAAGTAATCGGAAGAGTCATTGTAATGGCAGATGCAGCACATGCATTTGGTGCGACCTGGCATGGAAAAACAGTGGGCAGCATTGCGGATTTTTCAAACTTCAGCTTCCATGCAGTGAAAAACTTTACAACAGCAGAAGGCGGCGCTGTGGCATGGAGAGATATCGAAGGAATTGATAATGAAGAAATCTATCATCAGTATCAGCTGTTATCACTTCATGGTCAGTCAAAGGATGCCCTTGCCAAAACACAGCTTGGCGCCTGGGAGTATGACATCATCGGACCTTGGTTTAAATGTAATATGACCGATGTAGTTGCCGGAATCGGACTGGCGCAGATGAAACGGTATAAAGGTCTCCTTGCACGAAGAAAAGAGATCATCAGCAGATATGATGCAGCATTTAAACCACTTGGCATCGAAGTAATGGATCATTACAACGAAGAGCATCAGTCCTCCGGACACCTGTACATCACCAGAATTCCGGGAATCAATCTGGAGCAGAGACACGAGATCATCGTCAAAATGGCAGAAAAAGGTGTTGCCTGCAACGTACATTACAAACCACTGCCAATGATGACTGCTTATAAAAATATGGGATTTGATATTAAGGATTACCCGAATGCTTATAAGCGATTTGAAAATGAAATTACTTTGCCACTTCATACAAAACTTGCGGATGAAGAAGTGGACTATGTGATTGAACAGTTTAGAAGAATCGTGAAAGAATATATTTAAATGTAATAGTAGAAATGGGAGATAAAGATGTTGCGAGAATGGGAAAAGTTACCAAAATATATGCAGACGGATGAGGTGCGTCCATATTATGACAGTTTAAAAAAGAAAAAATTTAGTTTGGCATTAAAAAGAGGATTTGATGTATTTGCTGCGTCTGTCATGCTCGTAACGTTCTCTCCGGTATTAATTGCTATTTCAATTATGCTTGTAAAAGATTCTAAAGGTGGAGTATTTTACCGTCAGGAACGTGTTACACAATACGGAAGAAAATTTAAAATATTTAAATTTCGTACGATGGTAGCAGATGCGGATAAAATTGGAACTCAGGTTACAGTATCTAATGATAGTCGTGTAACAAAGGTGGGAGAAAAACTTCGCAAATATCGTTTAGATGAATTACCACAGTTGCTCAATATTATACTGGGCGACATGACATTAGTGGGGACAAGACCTGAAAGTATTAATTATGTAAAAAAATATACACCAGAAATGTATGCAACATTGTTATTGCCTGCCGGAGTTACTTCAGAAGCAAGTATTAGATACAAGGATGAGGCAGATTTATTGGATAAAGCTGATGATGTGGATAAGGTGTATGTAGAAAAAGTACTTCCAGAAAAAATGAAATATAACCTTGAAAGTATAAAGAAGTTTAGTTGCATAAGAGAATTTGGAACAATGATAAAAACAGTATTGGCGGTAGTAAGGTAGGAAATATGGAAAACGGGTTAGTATCAGTAATTATGCCCTCATGGAATACAGGGAAATTTATAGCTGAATCAATTCAGTCTGTAATTAATCAGACATATAAAAATTGGGAATTGATTATTGTAGATGATTGCTCCACAGATAATACAGATGAGATTGTGGGAAAATTTACAGACATACGAATTAAATACTTAAAGAATGAAAAGAATAGCGGAGCAGCACTTACAAGGAACAGAGCGTTAAGAGAAGCAAAAGGGGAATGGATTGCATTCCTTGATTCGGATGATCTATGGAAACCTGAAAAGTTGGAACATCAGCTTAAATTTATGAAAAAACATAATCTGAAATTCTCATATCATGAATATGTGAAAATTGATGAACAATCTCATCCACTAAACATATATGTTTCGGGCCCAAGAATTGTAACGAAACGAAAAATGTATAATTATGGTTATCCGGGATGCTTAACATTCATGTATAGTGCTAAGAAAATGGGATTAATTCAGATTAAAGATATAAAAAAGAATAATGATTATGCGATTTTATTGAAGCTATGTAAAAAGGCTGATTGCTATTTGTTAAAAGAAAATTTAGCAGAATATCGAATAAGAAAAAAGTCTATATCACATGATAAATTGAGCAAAAAATTAAAAAGTCATTACGATTTATTCCATATGTGCGATGAAAAAATAGCACCGGTAGCATTATGGTATGCATGTTGGAATATGTTCTTTGGCGTAATGAAAAAGAAAAAATATGAGAAAAATATTAAATAATGAAGGCGAGGAAATAGAAAATGTCACTTTATAAAAAGATAATTAATGGAGAAGAAAAAATTGCTTTAGTTGGGTTAGGCTATGTAGGAATGCCAATTGCGGTAGCCTTTGCAAAAAAAGCAAAAGTAATTGGATACGATTTAAATGAAAAGAAAATAGAGTTGTACAAGTCTGGAATCGATCCGACAAATGAGGTTGGAAACGAAGGAGTAAAATTAACAACAGTGGAATTTACTTCAGATGAAAGAAAGATTAGTGAAGCAAAATTTATCATTGTAGCGGTTCCAACGCCTGTTAATACTGATCATACTCCAGATTTGACACCTGTAATTGGAGCATCAGAGATAGTGGGAAGAAACTTGACTAAGGGTTCGATTATTGTTTATGAATCAACAGTATATCCGGGTTGCACAGAAGATGTATGTATTCCAATTTTGGAAGAAAAATCTGGATTAAAATGTGGAAAAGATTTTAAGGTGGGATATTCTCCAGAACGTATTAATCCAGGTGATAAAGTACACAGACTTGAAAATATTCATAAAATTGTATCAGGAATGGATGACGAGTCTTTAAATGAAATCAAAAATATTTATGATTTAGTAATTGAGGTTGGTACATATCCTGTATCTAATATAAAAACGGCAGAAGCGGTAAAGGTAGTTGAAAATAGTCAGCGAGATATTAATATCGCATTTATGAATGAATTGGCAATGGTTTTTGACCGTATGGGTATTGATACAAACGAAGTAGTTGATGGGATGAATACAAAATGGAATGCATTGGGATTCAGACCAGGGCTTGTCGGAGGACATTGTATAGGAGTTGATCCATATTATTTTACGTATGAAGCAGAAAAATTAGGATACCATAGTCAGATAATTCTTAACGGAAGAATTGTTAATGACAGCATGGGTGCTTATATTGCAGATACAGCGGTAAAAACAATGGTTGCGTCTGGACAAGCACCGAAAAAATCCAAAGTTGTAATTTTAGGATTAACATTTAAAGAAAACTGTCCGGACACAAGAAATAGTAAGGTGGAAGATATTATAAAACAATTAAAAACATATGATATTGCTCCAGTGGTTATAGATCCATGGGCTGATGAGAAAGACGCATTTCATGAATATGGTGTTGCGTTAAGCAAGCTAGAAGAGGCAAAAGGTGCGGATTGTATTATTATTGCAGTTGCACATAATGAGTTTAGAAAAATGGCGTTAAATGAAATTAAGTCATTGTTCAGAGAGTGCCCTGATAACGAAAAGGTATTACTTGATGTTAAAGGAATATATTCCGTAGCTGATTTAAAGGAATCTGGAATGAATTATTGGAGATTATAATTTATTGGTAAGGAGATAAATAAGTATGAAAATCCTGCACATTAATTGTAACTACATATTGTCATCATTGCACCAGTGCTTGATTGAAAAATTGAATGGTGCAGGATTTTCAAATGATGTATTTGTAGCTACATATGACAAGAATAGAAGCATAGTGAATATAAAAGAGTATGTAAAAATTGAAGAATGCTTTAATAAATGGGATAGAGTTAATTTTGATTTTAAACAATCTAAGATTTTAAAGAAAATAGAGGAAGATTACGATTTAAGAAAATATGATTGTATTCATGCATATACATTGTTTACAGATGGAAATTCTGCAATGAAATTATCTGAAAAATATAATATCCCATATGTAGTTGCAGTGCGTAATACAGATGTCAATGACTTTTTTGCTAAAAGAATTCTACTTAGAAATCGTGGAATTGAAATAATGAGAAAGGCAAAAAAGATTTTCTTCTTATCCGATGTATATAGAGAAACGGTTTTAAATAATTATGTTCCAGAGAAATATCGAAATGAAATATTGCAAAAAACTGTTGTGATTCCAAATGGAATAGATGATTTTTGGTTCGCAAATGAACCAGAGAATGAATTAAAAGTAGTGGATAAAAATGCGAGTGTCAAATTGATTTATGCTGGAAGAATTGACAAGAATAAAAATATTCCTACAACACAGAAGGCAATGAAGTTGCTTAAAAATAAAGGAATTAATTGTGAATTAATGGTTATAGGAAAAGTTGATGATAAAAAGGAGCTTAAGAAAATTATTTCAGATAGTTCCACAAGATATGAAGCTGCAAGACCAAAAGAAAAGTTGATTGAGGCTTATAGAAATGCAGATATTTTTGTAATGCCGTCATTTACAGAATCATTTGGTCTGGTGTATGCTGAGGCTATGAGCCAAGGACTTCCAGTTATATATTCTAAAGGACAAGGGTTTGATGGACAATTTACAGAAGGGCTGGTAGGATATCATGTTGATGCGCATGAACCGATGGATTTGTGTGAAAATATAATAAAAATATTAGACAGATACAGTAGCTTTCCTAAAAATTGCATGCAAGCGAGTAAAAAGTTTAGATGGGATAATTTGTCAAATGAATATATAAAAATATATCAAGAAATTGTGGAGAGCAGAATTTCATGTTGAAAAATATAAAAAAACTATTATTAATGCCAAATAAAATTTTGCAAAGTATATACATTATTGTATTTAGGCTGTTGCTGGATTATATGTATAACAATATTGTTTCGCCGTCATATTCATATATAGGTATGACAACGGAACAGTCGCCGTTTTATTATATAGTTTCATGGGTTATGGTCTTATGCTATATTTTTATGTTATTTACAATAATTGATGTAGAAAAAAACGGAGCGGTTGTACTTTCGATAATATTGATATGTTCTGCTATTCCGACAACAACCATAGTTGCATTTTTGGGACATAATCTAGAGTTTGCAATTTTAAATGTATTATATTGGTTTTTTATGGTGGCTTTTTACAAACACAAGGGGAGAAAAATAGTTTTTAGCAATGGTACAATAAAAAGATCCACTCTAATGATTTATGCAGTATTTCTTTTTTTTGCAGCTATATTAGTATTAATATGTGTAGTATATACGGGTATTCACGTTTCATTTAACTTGTATGATGTATATGGAACAAGAGCAGCATTTAAAAGTGATAAGTTGCCAACAATTTTGCAGTATTTATTTTCAGCATGTATTATTGTTTTTCCGGTCATTATTGTCTATGGATTAAACAAGAAAAAAAGAATTTTAGCTTTAGCAGCAACAGTATGTCAATTATTAGCTTTTTTTGCTGATGGAAGAAAATCAACCATATTTGTTTTAATAGCTACAATTTTAGGATATTATTTCATACACAATTTAACAGCAAGAATGATTCCGGCACTTATGATGGGAGTTACTGTAATAGGATACATAGAAAAATTATGTATAGGGACAGAGAACTTTATTAATTTGGTGGCAAGAAGGTTGTTTTTAGTTACTGCTTATTTACAGTATGCTTATTTTGATTTTTTTAGTAACAATGTTAAAGATTATTTTAGACAGAGCATTGTTGGAAGATTTGGTTTTTCATCTCCTTATACAAAGGATATCCCCACACTGGTCGGTGGTCAATATTATGTAAATAATAGCTATGCAAATAATGGACTGTTTGCAGATGCTTATTCTAATTTTGGAGCCTTGGGGGTCGTTATTTTACCAATCTTGATTGTATGTGCACTAAAATTGCTAGATAGAGTTTGCGAAGGTCTGACTAGTGGAATATGTATGGGAATAATTATTGTATCGGCTTATACGTTGTTGAGTTCATCTTTTTTTACAGTTATGCTTACGCATGGATTTTTATTAGGATGTATAATCATTTATTTGGTTCCAAGATTCAGCTATCAACAAAATATAATGTCAGAAAATAAAATAATTAGGGGAACACGTGATGATAAAAAAGCTATTACGAAATATTCTTAAAATTAGAGAAAATGAAACATTAGCAGATGGTCTGGAAAGACACTATTACCATTTTGAAAAAAAATCCCATACAAAAAAATTACAAAAGGCGAGTTTGAGAAATATTTAGATGATATAGGTGTAAAAGTAGGAGACGTTTTAATAGTTCATGCATCATGGAGAGCCATGTATATGGTAGATGCATCGCCAGAAGATTTAATTAAGCTGTTGCTTAAAAAAATTGGTAAAGATGGAACTTTACTTATGCCAGCATATGGAGAAAAAGATGATTTTTTCGATATAAAGAATTCAAAATCGGCGGCAGGCGTATTAAGTGAATGCTTCAGAAATTTTCCAGAGACAAAAAGAAGTTGTTTCCCTAAGTTTTCAATGTGTGGGCAGGGAAAATATGCGGAGGAAATCCTGAATAAACATAAAAATAGTATATATCAATTTGATAAGGATTCTCCATATAGTATAGCAGCAAAAGAGTACAACGCAAAAGTTTTATTAATGGGCATGGGAAAACGACCGCATAAAATATCTGTTTTTCATTGTGCATCGTATTCACTAAAAGATAGTGTACAGTATTATAAAGAATGTTATTCTAATCATAAAACAGCATATGTTGTTTCAGAAGCGGGGGGGGGACAGTACAATACAATATGTAGATCGCATGCCTGGATACAATAATGATAAACGTGTCTTTAGAAAATTATTTATGAATGTACCAAATAAAGGTGTTATTAGTAGGAAAAGACTAAATTTGATTTTATTTAATGCAATAGAAGCATATAATACTGCTTGGGAGTTCTGTGAAAATGGAGGCAAAATATATACCAAGTAGATAGTTAAAAATGAAAGTTAGATATGAAGAAAAAAATTTTTTTTGATATGATTCTTAATATTGTAGCAACATCAATCCCTACGGTAGTATTGCAATTACTAATTCTACCATCATTGTCGAATTATATGGATGGAAATACATATGGATTAATGGTTACAATATTAGCAGTTTTAAATGTGGTTCCTTCTACAATTGGAAATGTATTAAACAATGTAAGGTTGTTGCATGAGGAAAATTATAAAAAAGACAATGAGCAGGGCGATTTTCCAATTCTATTAACAATATTTCAAGCAATTAATTTGTTAATAATGATCACAATATCAATTTATTATTTAGGTACAAAAGATATAGTTGGTATTTTACTGTTAATAATGATAGGTGGTTTGTGGCTTGGAAGAGAATATCATATTGTAGCATTTAGATTGAAACTTGATTATATTGCTATTCTTGTAAATAACCTGTGCCTTGTAGCAGGATATGGAATTGGCTATATATTGTTTATAAAAAATGGATATTGGCAGAGTATATATTTATTAGGATATATTTTAAGCTATTTACATATATTGATTGCGTGTCCTATTGTAAAAGAACCATTTAGAAAAACTAAAAGATTTAGAATAGTTTTTAATGATACCACATTTTTGCTGATTTCTAATGTATTGGCAAGGGCAATAAACTATGCTGATAAAATTTTACTATATCCACTTTTAGGTGGAACGATGGTTTCAATATACTATGCTGCCACGGTATTTAGTAAGGTAGTTAGTTTAGCAATCACACCAATCAACAGTGTGGCATTAAGCTATCTTTCAAAAATTAATAAGAAAACGAATTCTCTTTTCAAATGGACATATATAGTGGGAATTGTTGTCTGTGGAATAGGTTATGTACTGACTATAGTTTTAAGTAGACCAGTGCTAGGGCTATTATATCCTAAATATGTAGAGGCAGCGATGCAATATATTTGGATTACTTCTGGAACAATAGTTGTATCTGTTTTAACATCAATGATTACGCCATTTGTTTTAAGATTTTTTGATATCAAATGGCAAATATGGATTAATGGAATTACAACAGTAGGGTATATAATTATTTCTTTAAGTTTATTAAAACTTGGAGGGTTAATGGGATTTTGTGTAGGAGCATTGTTAGCAAACATAATTAAATTGTTAATAACTACATATGTTTATTTGAAAAAAGCAAGCAGAAATCCAGAGTAAATATTATGGAAAGAGAGGACCTTTATGAAAATAGCAGTAGCAGGAACAGGGTATGTGGGATTATCTATTGCGACACTTTTATCTCAAAATCATGAGGTAATGGCAGTAGATATTATTCCAGAGAAAGTTGAGAAGATTAATAAAAGAATTAGTCCGATTCAGGATGAGTATATTGAGAAATACTTAAAAGAAAAAGAACTGAATCTGACAGCTACATTGGATGCAGAAGCAGCATATAAGGATGCAGACTTTGTTGTGATTGCAGCTCCGACGAACTATGACAGCAAAAAAAATTTCTTTGATACATCAGCAGTAGAAGCGGTAATAAAGCTGGTTATTGAATATAATCCTGATGCAATTATGGTTATTAAGTCAACCATTCCGGTAGGCTATACCGCAAGTATCAGAGAAAAATTCCACTGTGATAATATTATCTTTAGTCCGGAATTTTTACGTGAGTCAAAGGCACTATACGACAATCTGTACCCATCAAGAATTATTGTAGGAACAGATATTGAAAATGCTAGACTTATAAAGGCTGCGAATACATTTGCTGGATTACTGCAGGAAGGGGCTATTAAAGAGAATATTGATACGTTAATTATGGGGTTCACAGAAGCAGAGGCAGTAAAATTATTTGCTAATACATATCTGGCACTCAGAGTTTCTTACTTTAATGAACTGGATACTTATGCAGAGATGAAAGGACTTAATACACAGCAGATCATTAATGGTGTGTGCCTTGACCCTAGAATTGGTTCCCATTATAATAATCCGTCATTTGGCTATGGTGGCTATTGTTTGCCGAAGGATACAAAGCAGCTTTTGGCAAACTATGAAGATGTTCCGCAGAATATGATGTCTGCAATTGTCGAATCTAACAGAACCAGAAAAGACTTTATCGCAGATCGAGTTCTTCAGAAAGCAGGATATTATGCATATGGGGATGAGAATACTTATGATGCTTCGTTGGAAAAAGAAGTTATAATAGGTGTATATCGTCTTACTATGAAATCTAATTCAGATAACTTCCGCCAGTCTTCTATACAGGGAGTAATGAAGCGCATTAAGGCAAAGGGGGCTTCAATTATCATTTATGAGCCAACTTTGGAGAATGGTACAACGTTTTTCGGAAGTAAAGTTGTAAATGATTTGAAGACATTTAAAGAAAAAAGTCAGGCAATTATTGCAAATAGGTATGATAGCTGTTTGGATGATGTAAAAGAGAGGGTATATACACGAGATATATTTTATAGAGATTAAGATAAGTTATAAATATATAATGAATATATTTAGGATATTAATCAACCAGAATCCTGTATGGGGAGTATCAGGATTCAGTTGCTTTTTCATATTATTAACAGTAGTTATAATCTACGAACACTATATGTATATAAATACCAAAGTTTCATTTAAACAAATGATAGCAAGAATTCTACTATTCATATATCTCTGGACAGTCCTGGAATCTACAGTTTTCACCCGAATTCCACAGGCGCATCCACAATATGAACTGCAGGTATTCTGGTCATGGAAAGCAATTTTTCATTATCATGACAGAGAATTACTAAAAGAAAATATATTAAACTGTATGTTATTGATGCCGTATGGATGTATGATTCCAGTTGCAGTGGGAAAAAGAATCAGTTGGAAAAAAGGGCTATTGATCGGCATGGCTACATCTGCGGTGATAGAAGTATTACAGTTGATAACCTGCAGGGGACTATTTGAGATTGATGATATTATTCACAATGGAGTCGGTTGTATGATAGGTGTTATATTGATTTCACGCTGTTATCGAATCAGTTTGGAATAAATCAATAGACAAATAGGGCAACTTGTGCTACATCTGTATTTTGACAGTAGAGTCATTCAAGCGAATTGCACGAAGTCATGTTAGAGATTTTAGTGGAGAGATTATCGCAGAAATGTGGTAAGATAAACAGGTAATGATTATTGAGGATTAACGAATGCTCAGAAAGCACGTGCTCTCTGAGCATTCTCTCAAATAAAACTCATCATTTCTCCCGTAATTTCAGAACATCCTCAAGTGGCAGCCCTGAAAACCTGCTGATATCCTCAGGTGAGAACCTGGAATCCTGCAGCATGCGTTGTGCAGTAAGTAAAGCATGGTCCTGAAGACCTTGGGATAGACCTTCGGCACGTGCATCATCGCACATTTCCTGAACCGCCTGACACATATTAACACTCCCTTCTGTTTCTGTGAAACGTAAATTGATACCGGTTATGGAGTCAATGACCCGGGCTGCTTTGAGCTCGAGTGACCGGAAACCGGGGCTCTGTGATGTGAGCTCCTGAAGCTTCCGTTTATCTTTGGAGTATTTAAGGAAGAGCATGACTTCTTTGAGATTGCTCTCGAGTTTATTAAGTTCTTCATCCTTTATCTCGGCAGGTGAGAAGAGATTGATCCGGTAATCCGGAACCAGAGAAAGAATCTCGGAATCCTGGACAGAGAGCATTTCGTGGAGGCTCCTGGGAGCTTTCCAGGTATCGGAGCCGAAGTATACGACTACGGTGATGACCGGAATCAGCCGGTCATCCTTGTAGAAGCCGGTGAGATATTCTCCGGATGTGGAGGGCCATTGCTTTGCTTCTCTGTGGGTTGTCAGCCATGTAATCTTTGGTGATGGTATCCTTTGTACCCATAGGTTTCAC
>OGPW01000540.1_pt1 | contig 30227 bp, 27 predicted proteins | sample 1553061 | NCBI WGS metagenome assembly OGPW01 (sample SAMEA2580292, study PRJEB22360) | human gut metagenome | biome: human gut; feature: human-associated habitat; material: faeces | place: Denmark | collected 2008/2010
CGGCCCAGGTCGCAGCCGCTGCATTGGGTTCCGACGCTTTCCAGGAAGCCGACATCATCAGCATGACCATGCCCGTCACGAAATGGAATTTCCAGATTACCCGTGCGGAAGAAATTCCGGGAGCGATAGCCAAAGCCTTTTACATCGCCCGGTCAGGCCGTCCCGGCCCCGTAGTGATCGATTTCACGAAAAATGCGCAGAACGAAGATATGGTTTTCAGTTACACGCCCTGCGACTATCTGCGCAGCTACCAGCCGACGCCACCGCTGCAAGCCGCTGACATCACGCAGGCGGTAGAGATGGTCAATGCGGCTGAAAAACCCTTGCTGCTGGTCGGGCAGGGAGTCAAACTCTCCGGCGGGGAACGGGCCGTGATCGCACTGGCCGAAAAAGGGGGAATCCCGATGGCGGAAACACTGATGGGCATTTCAGCGGTACCCAACGCCCATCCGCTTTTCGTCGGCAACCTCGGCATGCACGGCAACCTGGCAGCCAACGAAATGACCCAGCAAAGCGACCTGATCGTCGCCGTGGGCATGCGTTTCAGCGACCGCGTGACGGGAGACGTCAAGAGTTATGCTCCCCATGCCCGGATCATACATATCGACATCGATCCGGCGGAACTGAATAAAAACATTCCTGTCGCGCTGGCCGTCCATGCCGATGCGAAAGAAGCCCTCGAGGCCATGCTGCCCGGCATCCGGTACAAAGAACGCACGCAGTGGCTCGCCCTCGCAACCGCCAAACGGCGCGAGGAAGACGATACGGTCGTTCGCCATGACATGCACCCCCGGGGCGACGGCATCACGATGTGCCAGGCCGTGAGCGCACTGGCCGACGCCGAACACGGCGATGCCGTCATTGTCACCGACGTGGGGCAAAACCAAATGTTCGGGGCACGCTACTCGCGTTTCAACTCCACGCGCAGCTTCATCACCTCGGGTGGCCTCGGCACGATGGGGTTCGGGCTGCCCGCAGCCATCGGAGCAAAGCTCGGCATGCCCGGGCGGGAGGTGGTGGCCATCCTCGGCGACGGAGGCTTCCAGATGACGATACAGGAGTTGGGGACGATCAAACAGGAACAATTGGGCCTGAAAATCGTCGTGCTGAACAACTCCTATCTGGGTATGGTCCGCCAGTGGCAGCAACTTTTCCATGACCGCCGCTATTCGTTCACCCCGATGGACAATCCGGATTTCACGATGATCGCGTCGGCTTACGGCATTCCCGCCGACCGGGTCAGCGACCCGGCGGAACTCCCGGGCGCAATGCGCAAACTGGCCGACGCTCCGGGCCCCTATTTCCTCGAAGTGGTCGTCCGCCCCGAAGAGAACGTATTCCCGATGGTACCCGCAGGAGAATCGCTGTCAAACGTCATGTGCAAAGAGTAAAGTTATGGAACAGGAATATATCGTCATCGCTTTCACGGAGAATCAAATCGGTGTACTGAACCGCATCACGGGGCTTTACCTGCGCCGCAAAATCAACATCGAGAGCCTGAAAGTCTCGGAAAGCTCGATCAAGGGGATCAGTATGTTCGTTATTTCGGCTTTCACGACCCACGAGATCATCGAACGGCTCGTCAAGCAATTGCGCAATATTATCGACGTCATTCAGGTGGAGTTCTATTCCAACGAAGAGTTGATCACCCAGGAAATCGCCCTGTATAAAATCTCGGCTGAAATTCTGCGGCAAAGCGACACGGTAGACCGGATCATCCGGCAATGGAACGCCCGTTTCATCGAAATCAATCCCGCATACGTGGTGGTCGAGAAAACCGGGACGCGCGAAGAGATCGACCGCATGAGGGAAACGCTCGCAGAGGAGCAGCTGCTCGACGAATTCACACGCTCGGGCAGCGTCGTGCTGCACCGCGAATCGGTGGAAGAGAAACTGCAGGGGAAAATATAGGATCTGCAAACCCGACAAGAGTGCACACCGATTCGATCCGGTATCTCCGGCTGCTTGCAAACGGATGCCGCTGCGTTTCCGGCAAGCAGACAGGGGAACGGGACCATTTAAAGTCTGGACAAACAAAGAAATAAACCAACTGTAAGATTAAATCTGAAAAATCATGGCAAAAATGAATTTCGGCGGCGTCGAGGAGAACGTTGTCACCCGCGAAGAGTTTCCGTTGAGCAAAGCGCTCGAAGTGCTTAAGGGCGAGACCATCGCCGTCATCGGCTACGGCGTTCAGGGACCGGGACAGTCGCTGAACCTGAAGGATAACGGTTTCAATGTGATCGTCGGCCAGCGCAAAAATTCGAAAACCTGGGACAAAGCTATCGCAGACGGCTGGGTTCCCGGGGAAACGCTTTTCGAAATCGAAGAGGCCTGCCAGCGGGCTACCATCATTCAATACCTGCTGTCGGACGCTGCCCAGATCGCCGTATGGCCTACTGTCAAAAAGCACCTGACCGCCGGGAAAGCGCTCTATTTTTCACACGGCTTCGGCGCTACCTACTCCGAACGCACCGGCATCATCCCGCCGAAAGATATCGATGTCATCATGATCGCCCCGAAAGGTTCGGGTACCTCGCTGCGCCGGCTCTTCCTCGAAGGGCGCGGGCTGAACTCTAGCTATGCGATCCTGCAGGACGCTACCGGCAAAGCCTGGGATCGTGTCATCGCATTGGGTATCGGCGTAGGGTCGGGGTACCTGTTCGAAACTACGTTCAAAAAAGAAGTTTACTCCGACCTGACCGGTGAACGCGGTACGCTAATGGGCGCTATTCAGGGGATTTTCGCGGCACAATACCAAGTACTGCGCGAAAACGGACACACTCCTTCCGAAGCGTTCAACGAAACAGTCGAAGAGCTCACCCAGAGCCTGATGCCGCTGGTTGCTGAAAACGGTATGGACTGGATGTATGCGAACTGCTCGACTACTGCACAGCGCGGGGCGCTCGACTGGTGGAAACCGTTCCGCGATGCAACGCTGCCGGTATTCAAAAAGCTATACGCCGAAGTGGCTGCCGGCAACGAAGCCCAGCGTTCGATCGACAGCAACAGCAAGGCAGACTACCGCGAAAAACTCGATGCCGAACTCAAAGAGATGCGTGAAAGCGAAATGTGGCAGGCCGGTGCGACGGTGCGCAACCTGCGTCCCGAACGCAACAAGTAACCTTACCAGGTATCTTCATGCAAAAACATCAAAGCCTGCCCGGATGAGCAGGCTTTGATGTTTTTATTATTCGATGTATCTATAAATAGAGACGATCGGCAAAAAAGAAAATCGACCGGAAGCTAAAACCCTCCTTCAGGTTCCCAGCCGGAAAAAACACAGCAACCTGCGTACCATACGGTTATGCAAACCCATCCGGGAAGAGTGGAAATCGGAATTTTCTCCTTGATGCAAGGCGGCCTGGCCTGCTCCCATGGAAGCGGCTATGATCGGGTTCCAGAAGCGGGCCCGCCGTCGCCTGTTGAATCCATGGCAGCCAAACGGGACATGCCCTCCGTTCAACTGATAGCAAAGCCAAGGGTAGGTATCGAATGAAAAGTGCGCCGCCACTTCAACCGGAGGAATACTGAAATTCGGCTCCAGTTTGGGAGCTTCCACGGCAAAAAACACATCCTCATAATAGCGGGATTCGGCGACACGCTCCTTATAGTAAGCTACCCGGTCGGCATGGTCGGTCAGCAAACGATAGATCGTCCCAGTACGCCTGAGCGACAAACCGCCGTTACCTACCTTATTCCGGACAATGTGCCTTTGATAATGGTTCTTTCCGCTCAACAGGCTTTTCAGCCGGGAACATACTTTATAAACCGGATTGGCATAAAGCGGACGGGAAGGCCAGGGGGCACCGATATAATCATATCCCCGGGCACACCACTGCGCCAGTTCGTCCCGGAAGACAAAAGCATCCGTCTGGTAAATCAGGATATATTCCCAATTTAGAAAACGCCGGTAAAATTCGGCCGACAGCATCAAGTGGTTGTAGCCGTAGCGTCCCGCAAAAAAAGAGGGATCGAAACTCTCTATCCTGCAGGACGGGAAACGCATCATGACCGGAGTCATATCGAGCCCTTCGGGAATCACAAACGTAATCGGATAGCCGCCCAACACAGCGAAACACCGCTCCAGCGACAACCATTCGTCAGGATTCAGTGCAGTGCGGTAAAGCGGAACAACCACATTCACGGGAGGGAGAGTCTGTTGATTCAAGTGCTGGAAATTTAGGATAACGACAATACTTTACTCAGATGAGCGTGCAACTGGATCGGAGTCAGGTTCTGCCGAATGTGCCCTTTCCGGGCCACGGAAATCGTCCCGCGCTCTTCTGAAACGGCGATCACCAACGCATCGGTCACCTCGGAAGCGCCGAGTGCCGCCCGGTGCCGCATCCCGAATTCCGAAGGCACAACTTCACGCTCGGTTGAAGGGAGCACACACCGTGCCGCAGCGATCCTTCCGTTCGCAATCACGATCGCTCCGTCATGCAACGGTGAATTTTTGAAAAATATTGTTTTAATCAGGGCCGACGACACCCTGGCATCAATCGGTTCACCCCGCTCGATCAACGGATCGAGACTGATGCTGCGCCCGATCACAATCAGTGCGCCGGTCTTCGAAGCGGCCATATCCGCACAAGCATTCACGATCGGATCGATCCATTCCAACGCCCGGTCGATCGACTGGCGCGATTTGAACCACCTGCCGAAAAGCGTATTTTTTCGGTGTGAATACTGCGTTCCGAGCAACAACAGGAACCGCCGGATTTCCTGTTGGAACACCACGATCAGCGCGATCACGCCGACCCCGATGATCTGTCCCAGGATCATACTCAGCAACTCCATTTTCAACACTCTGACCACAATCCATAGCAGATATACGATCAGGATGCCGACCACGATCCTCAATGCGTTCGTACCCCGTGTAAGCCGGTAGATCTGGAACATGATCAGCGCGACCACGAGGATATCGATGATGTCGATCAGCGTTATGTCGATAAAGCCCATACGGGAACAAAGATAATAAAGTAATCATAAAAACGGCAACTGTTTTCACAATTGCCGTTTTGGTATGAAAATCGGACAGGTAACGAAAATCCCTACCCGCGTTGTTTCCGGTTGATCATGTCGTACGCGACCGGTGTGGCCACGAATACCGACGAGAAGGTACCCATCACGATACCGAACATCAGCGCGAAGATAAAGCCGCGGATCACCTCGCCGCCGAACAGGAAGATCGCCAACAGCACGACGAAAGTGGTTCCCGCCGTATTGACCGTACGGGCCAACGTACTGTTGATAGCGTTGTTGATGTTATCGCGTACGCTCCGTTTCGGATAGAGTTCCTGATACTCGCGAATACGGTCGAAGATTACCACCGTGTCGTTGATCGAGTAACCGATAATCGTCAGGATCGCAGCGATGAACGACTGGTCGATCTCCATATTGAAAGGCAACAGCCCATGCAGCATCGAGAAAATACCGATCGTGATGATCGCGTCGTGGGCCAGCGAGATCACACCGCCCATACCCCACTGCCAGCGTTTGAAACGCAGCATAATATAAATTCCGATGGCCAACAAGCTGAACAATACGGCGATAAACGAATTTACCGTAATATCGTGCGCCACGCTCGGGCCGACCTTGTCGGAACTGATGATGCCGTACGGACTGGTCTGGGTCGTCTGGAACTCGGATTCGGTCAGTTTTTGGGTCATCAGCGGCGAAAGCGACTGGTAAAGCATCGATTCGATTTCGGCGGTCACATTGTCGCCCGCGTCGTCATACTTGTACTGCGTTACGATACGCATCTGGTTCTCCTTACCGAACTGCTTCACCTCGTAGCTCGAACCTTCGAAAACGGGCTGCAATGCTTCGCGCACCTCGTTGGCGGTCACGGGACGGTCAAAGCGCACGACGAAAGCACGTCCGCCGGAGAAATCGACGCCGTAACTCAGACCTCGGGTCGCCAGCGATACGACAGTCGCTACAACCAATGCAATGGAAATAATATAAGTGATGTGACGCAGTTTGATAAAGTCGATATGCGTATGGGCCAGGAAATTCTCCGTATACTTGTTCGAGAAGCGGATCTTCCAACCCTTGTTGAGCATTCCGGTAAAGATCAGGCGCGTGATGAAGATTGCGCAGAAGAGCGAGGTCAGGATACCGATGATCAGCGTCGTGGCAAAACCCTGAACAGGTCCCGTACCGAAAATGAACAGCACAATACCGGTAATCAGCGTGGTCAGGTTACCGTCGATAATGGCGGACATGGCGTTCTTGAAACCCTCTTTGAGCGACAGGGCCAAGCCTTTGCCCGCCCGGAGTTCCTCTTTCACGCGTTCATAGATGATCACGTTCGCATCGACGGCCATACCCATCGTCAATACGATACCGGCGATACCCGGCAGTGTCAGTACGGCTCCGAACGACACCAATACGCCCAGCAAGAAGAACAGGTTGCATATCAATGCAATACCGGCAACAAGGCCCGCCGTATTGTAATAGAAGATCATGTAAATCAGAACCAGGATGAACGCGAGGATAAACGACATCATACCGGCGTTGATCGACTCCTGTCCCAGCGACGGGCCGACCACGGTATCCTGGATAATCCGGGCAGGCGCGGGCAGTTTACCCGACTTGAGGACGTTGGCCAAGTCTTTCGCCTCCTGGATCGTAAAATTGCCGGTGATCGAAGAACGGCCGCCTTCGATCTCCTGGTTCACACGCGGAGCCGAGTAGACATAACCATCAAGGACGATCGCGACGCTGCGGCCGATGTTGTCGGCGGTCAGGCGAGCCCACGAACGGGCGCCGGCAGCGTTCATCACCATACTAACCTCTGCCGATGCACCGTGCTGCGAATATTCCTCGCGCGCCTCGGTTACGACACCGCCGTCGAGCGGAGCTTTGCCGTCGCGCGTATTGGCTTTGATCGCATAAAGATCGAAAATCGTTTCACCCGGATCGGAAGCCTTGATGCCCCACAGCAGTTTCACATCGCGCGGCAACAGCGCCTTCACCTGCGGCAGGTTCAGGTAACGGTTCACCGTAGCGGTATCGAACGACAATGCACGGCCCACTACCGGACCTGCACCGAGCTGCCCCTGCTGGTCGACGATCGGCTGCAGTTTTGCAAAAAGCGGGTATTGTGCACTCATCGCCGAAGTGTCATGCACCTCTGCGGCGGGTTTGTTCTGGGGTGCAAGGCTGTCCAGTTCTTTGAGCAGCGACGATTCCTCTTTGGCCTCGGTTTTGGCTACAGTGGAATCGGCGGCCAAAATGGTCTCCGCTGTCGTTTTGGCAACGCTATCCGTTGCACCGGCCAGGCTACCGGCAGCCTGCAGGTCGCGGATCAGCGCATTGGCCTGTTCGAGGGCGGGATAAATCTCGTTGTTTTCGTAAGTGGCCCAGAATTCGAGGCTGGCCGTTCCCTGCAGCAACTTGCGGACACGCTCCGGCTCCTTGACGCCGGGCAATTCCACCAGAATACGGCCGGAATTTTCGAGGCGCTGGATATTGGGCTGTGCCACACCGAAACGGTCGATACGGTTGCGCAGCACGTTGAACGAGTTGGCAATGGCGCCTTCTGCCTGTTCGCGCAGTACGCGGATCACCTGTTCGTTGGTACTGGCCGGGGTAATCACCTCGCGCAACTCGGGCGTATTGAAAATGTAGCACAGCTTGCCGCCGTCCGACACCTTCTCATAAGCCGAGGCGAAGAGCGTAATATAGTCGCTGGTGCTGCTTTTCTGGGCCTCCCGGGCCTGGGCGAGCGCCTGGTTGAACACCGGGTCCTTGCTGTCGTTGGACAGTGCGCGCACGACGTCTTCAACCGAAATCTCGAGCATGACGTTCATACCGCCGCGCAGGTCGAGACCGAGATTGATCTCTTTCTCCTTGCACTCCTTGTAGTTGAACTTCACGAACCCGAGGTTATACACGGGCTGCGACTTGACGGAGTCCAGATAATTCTGCTCCTTGACCGGATCCCCGGCGGCATAACGGGCGGCTTGCTTCTCGACATGGCGCGTCACAAACGTGAACGAAAGCTGGTACGCGCAGGCTATTGCAAGAACAATCGCCAGAAATTTTAGTGCACCTTTATTCTGCATGTTGTTTGGATTTATATACTTTAAATGTTAACTCGTTCATTCACACAATGTGCATTTGGAGTGCAAATCTACACATTTTTTCATCAAATACAACCAAAAGGGAGCTTTTCAGAGGGTGAATTTTGCGCACCCGGAAGTACCGGGGCGGCGGGAACCGGGGAAATATGCTATATTTGTCAGGCACCATCTTTGCGCGAACCAAAGTAACCTAACCTTGACCGGATATGGAATTCGAGACCGTTCCCCGTTTTTTTGTCCTGCAATGGATCGAGAAGTACCTGTTTCAGTGGGGCTTATCGGACGCCGCAGCCGACCTGATCACTTTTCTGGTAGCCTGCGGACTGGCCGTGCTGCTGCTCTGGCTGCTGAACTTCATCGGGACCTGGATACTGACCCATATCGTCGCACTGGCCGTACACCGCAGCCGCACGCTGTGGGACGATTTCCTGATGCGCCGCCATTTTTTCAACCGCATCATCAAGTGCCTCACCGGGGCTTTATTGCTCTTTTCGGCCCGAATCATCTTCGCAGGTTACAACCCGGCGGTCATCACCGGTATCGAAGTAACCGCGCGCGTCTTCATCACCGTTATGGGTGCACTGGCCTGCGGCTCGTTCCTCGATGCGCTGAACGACGTCTATAACTCGAAACCGATCGCCAAGCAGAAATCGATCAAAGGGATCGTCCAAACGGCCAAACTGGTGATCTACATCATCGCAGGCATTATCGGCATCGCAATCCTGCTGCGCAAGGACCCGACCCAGCTGCTCGTCGGACTGGGAGCCTCGGCGGCCATCATGTCGCTCGTGTTCAAGGATACTATCCTGGGCTTCGTCGCATCGATCCAGATTTCGGCACAGGACATGATCCATCCCGGCGACTGGATCGAAATGCCGTCGAAAGGGGCCGACGGGGTCGTGACGGATATCAACGTAAGCAATGTAAAGGTGCGCAACTGGAACAACACGATCACCATGATCCCGATCTACTCGCTCGTCTCGGAAGCTTTCACCAACTGGCGCAGCATGGAAGAGAGCGCGGGCAGACAGTTCCGTCGACCGTTGTACTTCGACGTGACCAGCCTCGGCGAACTGACCCCGCAACAGGTAGAGGCCATCGAAAAACATCCGGCCGTCACGGCCGCTGCAATCAAGATGCAGCAAATTTTCAGGGAGACCAATACGGGACACGCCGTGCTGAATCTCGCCCTGTTCCGGTGCTATGCGCAAGCATACCTGAGCCAGCACCCGCAGATCGCCGCAGATCAGACGCTGATCGTACGCTACCTGCCTTTCGACGAAAACGGAATTAAACTCGAGCTGTACGGCTACTCTGCCGAAAAGCGATTCGCTTTTTACGAGGCGATCGTGGCGGATATAATCAACCACCTGTTCATCGCGGCGCCGGTCTTCGGGCTGAAATTCTACCAACGTCCGTCGGCATCGCAAAGCGCCGTACTGCTTGCCGGGACCGATGACACAGACAGGAACGATAGCCATGACACGCTCTTGTCCGGCAGTGCGCACTAAAAACAGGCAATCGGTATATATAAAAACATTCAAGGGGGCGCAACCGCACCCCCTCTCTTATTTACGATCCGACGAACGGGATCAGAACAGACAAACCAGTCTACACCGCTTTGGCATCATTCTCGGCGATGATACGCAGTGCACATTCAAGAATGCAGGAATCGTCGAGCGTTACCACGCCGCCGTCCGGTCCCTTCTCGATATGGATTCCGACGGGAGCGCCCGCCCCATCGAAATGCCTGCCTCCAAAATAATTCCTTACTTCATCCACACTCACTCCCACTTCCTCTGCAATGCGCTGCGAACTGCCACTGGGCAATTTGTCTTTGATCCTACGCAGCTCGTTGAATGTAATTACCATGATCCGTGAAGTTTTAGTTTATATTATGACCGCTCTGCGGTACCTTGTTGACTGTGTTTAAAAATACATGAAATAAAAATTAATTCAAAATATTTCACGATAAAAAACCGCTTCGGGACGAAATTCCGTGCCGTGTCGGACGATTTGTCAGGTGCAAATGTCATGCCTTCTGCCAAAGGCAGTCTCTCTGACAGTAAAACGGATGAAATGCCCCGTAATTGCCTCTTGGCACAAACATTGTTAAAAATTACGGCAAACTGAGCAACATACGATCAGATACGAGATAACACTAATATAGAGAAATAATAACTAATAAACCTGAGAAATATTATGGGAAAGATTATCGGAATTGACCTCGGAACCACGAACTCCTGCGTTGCCGTTATGGAAGGCAACGAGCCCGTTGTGATTCCCAACAGTGAAGGACACCGCACGACGCCGTCGATCGTGGCATTCGTGGACAATAACGAACGGAAAGTGGGCGATCCGGCCAAACGTCAGGCCATCACGAACCCCAAACGCACGATCACCTCGATCAAGCGTTTCATGGGCGAGACTTACGACCAGGTATCCAAGGAGATCGGCCGCGTAACCTATCCCGTCGTCAAAGGCGACAACAACACGCCCCGCGTAGAAATCGAAGGGCGCAAATACACGCCGCAGGAGATCTCGGCGATCATCCTGCAAAAGATGAAAAAAACCGCGGAGGACTACCTGGGCACCGAGGTGAGCGAAGCCGTCATCACGGTTCCGGCTTACTTCTCCGACTCGCAGCGCCAGGCTACCAAAGAGGCCGGCGAAATCGCGGGCCTGAAAGTACGCCGCATCATCAACGAGCCGACTGCCGCAGCACTGGCCTACGGCTTGGACAAAGCGCACAAGGACATGAAAATCGCCGTATACGACCTCGGTGGCGGTACGTTCGATATTTCGATCCTCGAACTGGGCGACGGCGTTTTCGAAGTGAAATCGACCAACGGCGATACCCACTTGGGCGGTGACGACTTCGACCACGTAATCATCGACTGGATGGCCGAAGAGTTCCAGAAACAGCACAACATCGACCTGCGCAAGGATCCGATGGCGATGCAGCGCCTGAAAGAGGCCGCAGAGAAGGCTAAGATCGAACTTTCGAGCGCCACCTCGACCGAGATCAACCTGCCGTATATCATGCCGGTGGACGGTATTCCGCAGCACTTAGTGATGACCCTTACCCGCGCGAAATTCGAACAACTGGCCGACAAGCTGATCCGCGACACCATCGAACCCTGTAAAAAGGCCCTTGCCGATGCAGGCCTCACGACCAGCGACATCAACGAGGTGATCCTCGTGGGCGGCTCGACCCGTATCCCGGCCATCCAGAAGGTAGTAGAGGATTTCTTCGGCAAAACTCCGTCAAAGGGCGTGAACCCGGACGAAGTGGTGGCCGTAGGCGCTGCGATCCAGGGCGGTGTGCTGACCGGGGAGGTAAAAGACGTGCTGCTGTTGGACGTCACCCCGCTGTCACTGGGTATCGAGACGATGGGCGGCGTGTTCACGCGCCTGATCGACTCCAACACGACGATCCCGACCCGCAAGAGCGAAGTTTTCTCGACCGCCTCGGACAACCAGCCGTCGGTAGAGATCCACATCCTGCAGGGTGAACGCCAGATGGCACGCGACAACAAAACGATCGGCCGTTTCCACCTCGACGGCATTCCCGCTGCACCGAGGGGTGTACCCCAGATCGAAGTGACCTTCGATATCGATGCGAACGGCATCCTCAACGTATCGGCCAAGGATAAAGGTACGGGCAAGGAGCAGAAAATCCGCATCGAGGCTTCTTCGGGCCTGACCGAGCAGGAGATCCAGCGCATGCGCGACGAAGCGAAAGCCAACGAAGCGAAGGACAAAGAGGAGCGCGAGCGTGTCGACAAGGTAAATGCCGCCGACAGCATGATCTTCTCGACCGAGAAACAGCTCAAGGAGTACGGCGACAAACTGCCGTCGGACAAGAAGAGCGCGATCGAATCGGCTCTCGGGAAACTCAAAGAGGCCCACAAAGCCCAGAACCTCGCCGACATCGACAAGTACACCACCGAACTGAACAACGCTTGGCAGGCTGCTTCGCAGGACATTTACAATGCCCAGAATGCGGCGGGCAGCCAGGCCCAGGGTGCGGCCGACAGCGGAAACGCAGGTGCAGGTTCGGCAGGAAATGCCTCGGCAGGCAGCGGTTCGGCCAGCGGCGACAACGTAACCGACGTGGAATTCGAGGAGGTAAAATAACCCCGGACATACAACGACGACAAGAGGAACCTTTTTAGTTCTTACCTTAGAAATTCGGGATAGCAGCAAGACAGTGCAAACATCACTTAAATAGTGATTTAGCATTATTTGCTCAGAGGTAAGAAAGCGGTAAAACCGCAAGAAAAGGCATAGTTCGGAAAGAGTTGCGTTACCAAATCGTTACCGCGGCACTTTCCGGACTTGTTTTATAAAGTGTCTGTTTTTCAGTTCGTTGCATCCTGATTCACAGCAACAAATAACTCTAATCAACGTATTCACATTAAAAGATTTAGAGTTATGAGCAGAAGCACCTTCAAAGTCCTTTTCTACCTGAAAAGGCAAAACGAGAAAAACGGTAAAGTTCCCGTTATGGGACGCATCACCGTCAACGGAACCATCGCACAGTTCAGTTGTAAACTGAACATTCGTCCCGCGTTATGGGACACCGAAGCCAACAAGGCGGCGGGTAAGAGCGTCGAGGCGCAACACATCAACGAAAAGTTAGAAAACATCAAGACCAACATCGGCAAGCAGTACCAGCGCATCTGCGACCGGGACAGCTATGTAACCGCCGACAAGGTGAAAAACGCATGGCTCGGCTTCGGGGACGGGTATCAACTGTTGATACAAACCTTTGACAAGTACCTGAAAAATTTTAAGGAAAAACGTGTAGGCAAAGACCGGAAAGCATCTTCGCTCGTAACGTATGCCCGACAGCGCAAACGTCTGGCCGCATTTTTAGAGTATGAATACGGCTTGACAGATATTCCGTTCAAAGAGTTGAAGCGGGAGTTCATAGAGAAATATGTAGTTTACCTTTCTACGGTTCGGGGTTTGATGCCGGGAACGCTCCCCGGCGCAATCAAGAAACTACGGTTAATGACTTATACGGCTTTTAAGAACGGTTGGATTTCGACCGATCCGTTCTCCGGGTTCCGGGTAGCGCCCCGATACCGCGATCGCCGCTTTCTGTCGGAAGCGGAGTTGCAGGCCGTGATAGACGTGAAACTACCCAACTACAAAACCGCCATCGTCCGGGATATTTTCGTGTTTTGTTGTTTCACCGGGATCGCCTACTCGGACGTGAAGAAACTAACCCACGACGATATTCACACCGATGACAAGGGCGAAATGTGGATTATCGACAACCGCACCAAGACCGGGACGCAATTCCGAGTCAAGTTGTTGCCCATCGCACGGCAACTTGTCGAGAAGTACAGTCGCCTGACACTGTTGAACGGCGCGGTCTTCCCGGTAAAGGACGGTGAATCCATGAATATGTCGTTGCACCATGTGGCCAAACACGCCGGATTATCATTTAACCCCACGATGCACGTTGCAAGACATACGTTCGCAACGACCGTAACGCTTTCGCAGGGAGTCCCGTTGGAAACGGTCAGCAAAATGCTCGGTCACAAGCATATCACCACTACTCAGATATACGCCAAAATCACCAACGACAAGATCGGGCGGGATATGACTGCATTGGAGGCGAAGATCGGGGACAAGTTCAAAATCGCTCAATAGATAAGAAAATGGCCGACGGAATTAATTCCTGTCGGCCATTTGTTTAATCAGAGAATGCTTCCCTGCCATTCCGTTCCAGCACCTCTCTTATCCCCGCTTCCGGATAGAGGAATACCCGGTCACTGATTGCCGTGTAGGTAATCTGCCGTGTGTCCCGGAGCGTCTGAAGTGTCCGGGACGAGATATGCAGGTATTCGCAGACCTCCTCACCTGTCAGGTAGTGTTCGTTCTTAATTGAGGGTGTGTAATTCGCCGAGGCTGCTTGCAAAGCCCGTTCGATACGGTCGAGCGAGGAGAAGGCTTGCCTTACTTCCTCGCTCTCCTTGGTTAGATAGTCCATTGCCATAGCTACGCCTCCTTTCGTTTGGTTCTGGATTCCAGATAGGCAGCCACGTCGCTCTCCCGATAGAAGAATTTACCGCCTACATTGGAGTAAGGAACAATCCCTTTCTCCCGGTAGGACTGTAAGGTGCGTTTGGTAATGCCCAATGCCTGGCATACGTCCTGGCTGTCGATTCATTTCTCTTTAGTTGGCGGCTGGTTGCGTTTCTCCAATTGCCGGGCCTGCGAGGCCAACATTTCGATTTTTCCGAGCAGGGTATTTCATACCCTCTCGTCGATACAGATGATTCCCATAATATAATGTGTTTTGGTTCACGGGCGAAGATAACGACCGATCCGACAATTGGTACACGATGGCGTGTCATGTCAAGGTTTGGCGGGGATTGGCGAAAGCAAGTGCGATGAATAACGGCTGTTCGTTCAAAATTTGATGTACCTGATAACCGTTTAGCTATCTGTCTGTATAGCTATTGGGAAATACGTTTGTTCTCGCTTTTTGACGTATTGTCGTTTGAACTGCTTATCGGAAATAAGTACGGAAGTGAATCAATCCGTCCGGATGGTCTTTCGTACGTTTATTTGCACGTCTATTCGGTAGGCAAATGAAACGACAATGTTCCGAAGTAGTACGCCCCTTCGCAGAGGTGGCGCGTCAAGTCAGGGTTTGGCGGGAATTGGCGGGTTCGCAAACGGTACAACCTGATTATAAATCCCCTACTTTTGTCCCGAGAGAATCACTTAGCCGTTTCCCGCATGGGAAACAGGCACCCGAACTACCATCAACCGGCCCGCGGGCCGGTTTTAATATGTGCCAGCATATAGCGAGGTGTACTTTCGGCGGCCCAAAATATTTTGAGCCGCCCGAAAGCCGCTCCCGAAATGGATTCGGAAGCGGGGCGGTTCTCCCAAGTCAAACCTCTAAACCAATGCCGTTATGCAAAACAACAAGCAGATCCGCAATGCGGCGGGACGGAAAGTCCTTGCCGATCCCCGGACGCATCGTTACTACGTTAAGTTGAACGATGCCGACAACGAGAAATTCCTGGCCATGTTCCGAAGAACGCAAGCCTGCAACGCCGCCGATTTTATCCGGGCAAGGATATTCGGCTGAGATTTCACGGTCATCACAAAGGATAAGAACACCTTCGACTTTTACGTCCGGCTGACCGAATTTTACTCCCAATTCAGGGCGATAGGAAACAACTACAATCAATGTGTAAAGGCGATTCATTCCATCTACGGGGAGAAGAAAACGCTGGTTTTCCTCTACAAACTCACGGACGAAACCCTGAAGCTGGAACAGTTGATAAAGCAGGTGGTAGCCCTTATCCAAGAGTTTCGGGAGTGGCAAAAGGAACACAAAGTTATCGTTCATGAACCGTCAGGCCAGAAGAATAAGCCGAGTTATGACAAATAACAATCAAATATCTTATTGATGCTAATCACTTAGGCTTATCCTATACGTACGATACATACAATTTTCAGATGTATATCTCTATACTTCAAAAGAGGTATAATATCATCCTCTCAAAAAATGACTATATTTGTTGATATCTAAAATATATCTAGCAAATGAAAGGATTCTCGGGAGGATTTTTAGGCGGGATGGCTTTTTTTATAATTGTCATAACTATATGTATATTTTGCCATAACCATAATGCCATTGTTCATCCTATTCATCCTGTATATTTAGGTAATTTAGAGGTAGTAGATTCTATTACTGTATCAATGCCGGATATTCAGACTAAATTAGAGGAAATTCAAAAACTCAAGGATCAAGGGATACTATTATCGCCACAAGAATATACAAATAATGTCATCAGTTATTATAATACAATTATAACCTTTTTAGTAGCATTATTAGCTATATTTTCGTTGGTAACTTTTTTTCATCTCAAATTTATTACAGTCGAAGAAGTAAAAAAAACTACTACGGAATTGCTGAGAAATTCGCCAGAGATACAAAAAGTATTAATTGAAAACTTTAAAGGCAAGATAGATGATGTATTAATAGAATATAAGACACGTATAAGTAAAATTGAAGATATATTAAAAGACGAACATGCATCGTATGAAGATGTTGAAGATGAAAGTGAAATTGGAGATACTGAGTGTATCAATAAATTGAAAGTCAAAAAATAATGGGAATTCGTGGAGTTAGAAAAAAAGGCCTTTCGCCAATAAAACTCAATGTTGATTCAATCTTGAGTTTTGCCATTGACCATGGTTTCACCAAAGATAAAGAATTAGATATAGAGAATCTTATTAAAGATTATAAAATAGATATTAAACGAGAAGGAATGAATCCGGAAATTTCGGGTAAATTAGAACAAAACAACAACAAATGGTGTATTACTATTAACTCTAAGCATAGTGTTAACAGACAACGCTACACTCTTGCTCACGAATTTGCACACTATTGTTTACATCGCAATGCTAAGTCTTCATTTGAAGATACTGCATTTTTCCGGAAAGAAGAAAACAAAACCGCAATGGAATATGAGGCTAATCAATTCGCAGCAGAATTGTTAATGCCTGAAAGAGACATAAAAGATGCAATATCCAATGACATTGTATCTTTAAAAGATTTAGCCAATTTATTTGGAGTATCATTAATCGCGATGCGTACTCGTCTTACAGCCTTAGGGTATAAATTAGTTGATGATGAAGAATAAATACGCTCTATTGTTTAAAACTGGTGAATCAGAAATACGCGCCTTGCGTAATTTTTCAAATAAAAAAGGTTTATTTCCTATTGTTGAGCTGACACGAGGTCGAAGAACTAAGAATGATACTATCGGTGAGATACAAAAACGGATAGATCAAATCAGGGAATGCTTTCAAGGATTAGAATTAATTCTTGATCTTACAACAGAACCCGCTTTATCTAGTAAGCAAATAGATACACTGTACGAACCTGGGAATGGCTACGAGCAATGGGTTAATTTTATGAGAGAGATTAAATCTCAAGATTGTTTTCGCAAAATATATCCTGCAATTTTGGCTAATGTAGACGATGATGATTTTGATAATAATTTACGCAAACAGATTGAATCTTTACAAATAGACTTTGATGGGATTGCATATAGGTGCAATATTGAGGATGAAGGGTATGTCGATGATATAAATATAATTAGAGCAGCGCTTAATGCTCAAACCAAATTTTTCTTTATTGTAGATTGTGGATTTATCAAGAATAATGACATTGAATCATGTGAAAACAAAGCGATTAATGTTATTAACACTGTAAAAGAAGCAATTCCACAAACTATCGTGATATTATCTTCTACATCTTTTCCTGACAAAATTGGAGATGTTGATGCAGATACTATGCCTCTATACGAGATTTCATTATATAAGAGGGTCACATCTAAATTAAGCAGTATAGTGATAGTTTATAGTGATTATGGAAGTATTAATCCAGTTAGGAATGACAATGTTCGTATGCCAAATGGATGGCGACCTCGAATTGATGTCCCCTTAAAAACTGAGATATATTATAATCGTAAAAGACGCCTTCCGGCGGGATATTCTGCAACATATTCTTTAGTTGCAAATGATTGCATTACGGACACGCGATTCCCGTCTGAACTATCTAAAAATTGGGGGGTTCAACAGATAGTAAACGCTGCAAATGATGCTGCTCCCGGATCTTCTCCATCTTTCTGGATATCAGTAAGAATGAATATATACATCGAACAGCAAATTAAGAGAATGAACCTCTAAATGAAGCTTATTTTAATACATAATAATCTCTAAAAGAGAGAATTGCAATATCTTCAAAGTGTGATTGTTCGCCCTTTTCCGAAATAAAATTTGCATATTTATACGATATGCAATTTGTTAGGTATAAATTCAAGCATTCTTTAATGCTTTTTTTACTTTTCGCACACAAATTTGCTCTTACTTCATGTGCTAATAAGGAAGATTTTAATTGATAATATTTTTTCAAAAATGAAATTGGAATTGTATTTAATGCTTCCTCTTTATTAAATGATTTTAACAATGAAGCTTTTTTAGTTAATTGAAAATCTCCATTATCTGAGAATGTAAATATCCCTATCTTATCATCTGCATTTTTGATGTGTGCTTGGTACTTATCGGTCGTAATCACATACACGTAATCAAATATTTTATTATAATTTAGAAGTTGATTATCTATTCGCCGCAAATCATCACGAGCAGATTTAATTTCTATAGCATATAATTTACTTTCAGATATAATTACCATGTCAGCAACTAGTCTATTGGTACCATACATAATTTCTTGACCTATACAGAAATTATCTGTAAAAAAATTATTATGTATGATATAATCAACAAACCTTGCTTTGATAATTTTCGCACTACTAGCCAAATCCATGATATAAAGATATGAATTAGATCAAAAAACTCAAAATATCTTTTCCCGAGAAAATATACATGCTATAAGTTAAACGAAATATTGCCTCAATATAGTGATCGCATTTAAATTGCGTCACCTATTAATGGGAGTTTCATTTATACCATTTCTATTAGGAGAAAAATCATGATGTTATACCCGAAAACACAAAGAAGCGATACTGAAACTCTTCAGAATAACTATTAATTCAGGCTCTATGATTCCCACGGTCGATTACGGCAGCAACGTCTACGGCGTGCTGGCCTACAACAACATTAAAGTCGAGAACGACAAAGGCAAGCTGCTCTGATCGCAGGGCATTCCTCAGAGTCCCGGCGGCAAACTCCATATCGACGAGTGCGCCGAAGCCTTCAAATACTATTCAGACCTCAATACCGACGTGAGGAAGCCCGTCATTCACTTTTCGCTGAATCCCTCGCCCCAGGACAAGCTGACCGCGAACCAAATGATTATTCTGGCCCAGGATTTTATGGAGCGCATGGGGTACGGGGAACAGCCCTACATTATTTTCCAACATTCCGATATTGACCGGAAGCACATGCACATCGTGTCCGTGCGGGTGGACGGGAACGGACAGGAAATCCCGTACCGTTTCGACCTCAAGCGGGCAATCGCCCATTGCCGGGAGATGGAACAGAAGTACGGGCTTCACCCGCCCGGCGAGAGCGACACCCCGCAGGAGATCGCCGCGCTCCATAAGGTGGACTATCCCGCCGGGGACGTCAAAGAGCAGGTCAAACGCACGGCTCGCATACTGATCGAGCGGTACAACTGCCGTTCCTTGCCGGAGTTGAACACCTTACTGGAGCTTTACAATATCCGGATAGACGAGGTAAAGGGCGTTCAGAACGGCGAAGCCTATCACGGCCTTCTGTACGGAGCGTTGAACGATGCCGGGCAGCGAGTCGGCACCCCGTTTAAGGCCAGCAAGCTCGGCGAGGTGTTCGGCTGAAAGTCGCTGGAAAAGCGGTTTGCGCGGAATACAGAGAAGCTGAAGGAGAAGCCCGAAGCGTTAGAGCAGATCCGGCAGTCCATAGAAAGGGCCAAAGAACATTCTTCGTCCGAGCGTTCGTTGGCCGCCAGGCTCAAGACGGAGCATATCGACGCTGTATTCCGCCGGACGGAGGACGGGCGTGTCTATGGGGTTACCTTTGTCGATCATAACAGCCGGACGGTATTGAACGGCTCCGAGCTGGGCAAAGAGTATGCGGCCCGCGCCTGGGACGAGTGGTTTAAGAACCCACCGCCGGAACCGGAACAGTCCGCAGCCCCGGCCATGACTTACGAGCCGATCGCGGCAGAGGTACCGAAACCGACCGAAGGGCCGACACCGTACCTAAGTCGTGACGGGGAACCGTCCCTGATCGGGCAAACTCTACTGGATGGGCTGGACGTGTTCGGGACGCTTTTCGAGCCGGAGTACGAATCTCACGAATACATAGACCCAGAATTTAGGTTACTGTACCGGAAAAAACGGAAGAAGAAACAGAGAGGGCCGCGATTTTAGTCGCGGCCCTCGCCCGGTCTCTTTGTTGGTCGGTTCTTTTGCTCGTCGCTTTCTGCCTCTCTCCCCCGAACTCTCCCTTTCCACCCGTCCGCAAAGGTACCGATTGTCCGGGGTGTCGGACAAGGCTATACAAGCGCCCTCACCGGGCGGCCTTGCCTACACCCCGAACAATCAATGGCTGGTCGCTAACGGATAGAAAGGGAAGGAATGGGGAAAACTGCCCAAACCGAGAATAGAAGGGCTGGGATTTCTTACGGATATGCAGATAGTAGGGATTACTCTGTCTTGATCCCCCGGAAGAACTCTTCTAAGGTCACGCCGTAATAATCGCAAAGCTTAGACAAGGTACTGACCGTGATATTGTACTTCTCAGTCTCGATTTTCCCGATATGGATACCGGTATTGAAATATACGATTTCCTGCGACAAATTCTTCTCCACCCGGAGGTCTTTGAGTCTCCGGGCTATCTTGGTGATCAATGCATCGTTCCGCCATTGTTTCTTCATAAAACAAAGAAACCAGCCCAATGATGTATTTTGTAATGATATATGCATCATTATTGAGGAATAATATTTATATTTGTAACAAATCCACGGGCAAAGTGAACCGCTAATTATGCTATCTTTGAAGAACTATAACGACACGGCGTGATGCCGTAACATATGATATAAGGATAAACATCCTTTGTGCCTATCGCCAAATCTTGCAACCATAGTCAATATGGGATTTTAGAATCGGTACGGAGCTTGTTAGTCCGAGTTATGTCCTAACCTCAGGGTTAGGACTGACTTGGACGCAAGGGCTGTTTCTGATTCTAAGGTTTGCAAGGCCGGGCGATAGGAAATAGTACCTGCGTCCTTTTTTATTACATGGGCGCGGAGCTTATCGAATCATTTATCGTTCCCGACTTATGAAATCCGATATTACACCTAATCCCGCCTGGGAACGTCTGTCCGAAGTGATCGGTTATTCGGGCCTTTCGGTCAATGCTTTCGCCAAGGCTATCGGCCTGAAAAGGGGCGAGAATCTGTACCAGATCAAGAAAGGGAACAACGGTATCAGCCCTAATCTTGCCAAAAGAATCAATCAGGTGCTGCCCTGCTTTTCGGTGGCGTGGCTGATTTTCGGGGAGGGGGTATTCGAGGCGGAGAGGCCTATATTATGCGTGGATCAATCCCAGCGCGCTTCGATACGGATTATTCCTTTCTATATTTCACTGGACGCTCTCAAGGAGAAGCCGAAAGAGCCGCACCATTTCGTCCACCTCTCTGCGGAGTTATGCCGGAACGCGCGTTACGCGACGCTGATGACGGAGCGGGATAGTGGAAAGATCGAGACGATCTTCCTGTTGTGCGACAAGGCTCCCTCGGAGCCGGAGGACAACTTGGGCGCTTACCGTATCTGCGGGACGATTACAAACTACCGATAATTTGCTTGTCTGAAATGGTTAGTAAAACGGTTTTACTATATTTGTATTGAGTTATTTGAGGCAGTGATTCTTCACGCAATGCACGGAAAATAGAACTGTTGCCAATTCGTTACCTCATCCCAATAAAAAAAGTGCAACAAGTCGAAATTCAACTTGTTGCACCATTCTAAAGGAAATCCTGGAGGGTTCCTCTTTTTTATTGCTGGCCGGCCTGCGCAGTTATCCCGGAGCGATAAGCCGAGAGACACCGGAGACACTCATACACATCTCACGTACATACCTCACGGCCCTGCATATCGATCCGCAACGGGCGGCCCTGGAGTGTAACCTGCGCGAGCGAATCGTTCCCGAAATCGAAGGCATCCTCATACTGCAACGGAATCGCCACTTCGCCCGAATGGCGGATATAGCCGCAAAGACCGTCCTTGCGAACCAGCAGCAATTCCGACTCGCGCACATCGCCCATCCAGTCGTAAACCGGAGCGACCCGTTCGTCTCCGTTCCGGTCGTACAATCCGATCTTACCGTCGTAAGAGACACACGCGACTCCATGCCGGCAATCCCAGTCGACCGATTCATAAATGGGCGGCAATACTTCGCGCCCCTCTTTGTCGATCAGCCCGAACTGCCCGCCGACACAAACCACCGCACGGCCCTCGAGGAAATCGTCGGCCCAATCGTACTGCAAAGGAATGGCGATCTCACCACTGCTGTGCAGATATCCCCATTTGGTTCCCTGCTGCACGCAGATCAATGCTTCCGCCATCGGCCCGGCCCAGTCATACGCCGAGAGATCGGTCGGACCCGGCACTGCGGGAATTTCAGTTTCGGCCGACGATGTTCCAACGAAGCCGACCGGTTCGGATGAAACACAAATCCGTTCCATTAACCTTGGCGGCAAGACAATCTCCGTGGGATCATCGGCCAAAGCCTCGAGTATCGCCGACAAGTCCTCTCCCTGTGGCGGCATATACCGGCTTTGCTGCAGCATTTGCGTAAGCTGCCGCATCGGGCCGCAACCCGGCTGGCGCGCCAGGTCGTCAAACAGGTGCAGCAGCGAGGAACGGAGCACCGGAGTACGGAAAACCGAATTGCCGTTGAGTGCGCGATAGGCCTCCGGCGATGCACTCAGCACGGTCAGTCCCAGCGCCAGGTTGGCCAATGCCACACGATCATCAGCCGCATGCTCCGCATAGTCGTCCATCTGCGGAACGCACATCGCTTCGTAATTGACAAGCCGGATCGCACCGCCGGGCATAACGATGATATTGGCGGGCTTCAACGCGCCATGCACGAGCGGTGTCCGCAACAACCAGGCTGCCATCCGGCAAAACTCCTTCCTCAGCGCCACAAGCGACGCCCTCTCCCCCCGGTCGCACACGCCTGCGAGAAAATCGCCGAGAAGCACCCCTTGCGGCCGCTCTGCCAGTACCATATCGACATAATAAAAGTGCTCCGACGCATCGAACAGCAGCATCTCCCCACCCCGGAACAAATATTCGGCGAGGTAAGGCGCACGCACCTGCTGCAGGTAAGCGGCCCGCTGCCGCGCCTGCACATTCCGGCGTTCATAATCTTTCAACGGAAATCGCAACTCATACGGGCGGCTGTTCCACCACACCCGGAAAACGGCAACCGCGCCGCAGCAGTGCAGGCTGTAATGCGGCTCCCCGTTTTCACTTTCAAGGTGAATCCCTTCCAGCGTTTTGAAGCGTCCCTCGGGATTGGCGAGGGTTTCGAGCAACTGATCGATTGAGGCTATCATAATTCCTAATCCATTAACGTGACTGAAACCGAACCGATATTCATCATGCCGATCAGGTCGGTCATCGACGCATTGTAACTGACGCCCCGGAACGTACCGGGCGCACAACCGCGCAACGCAGTGATATTTTCGTTATAGAGCGGGGGCATGACACTCGACATCCGGTACAGCAAACGGGCGTACCGCTGTTCCGGCAGTTCTTCTTCCGAAGCGGCGAAGACCACAGGGGTTTTGGTCAGGTCCGAAGAGATATGAATATTCATCAGCAGTGCATTGCCGTCGTCGGTACCCGTCCCGCGAATGCGCGCGGCGAGTTCGGACAACCCTTCCTCGTCACTGTCCGACGCTTCGCCGTCGGTGATATTGAAAATCGCAGGCGGGTAACATTCGCGGTGATCCCGCACCGCACACCAGTCCCGGACCAGTTCGTACGCATGCAGCAGCGCGGCGTACATCGGCGTCTGTCCTTCGGCAAACGGCGCGATCCACTCCCGCTGTTCGACCACCGAAAAGAGCGTCCGCCCGTCGGGAAGCCGCCGCTCCCGTTGCACCTGCCGGCGCGGAGTGTCGCGTTCATACAGTTCCGAAGGTTTGACGACCAAACGCTTTCCTTTGGACAGTAACGGCTCGACCCGCTCGCCGTGATACCCCAGCACCGCAATGTCGAAATAGTCGCGGTAACCCTCTTCGCGTCGGCTGCGATGCAGCAGCTCGCCGAGGAGCATATTAACGGTAGCGGCGACCGCCTCGGCTTTGGAAACCATACGGCCGTACAGCGAGGTCGGCTCTTCCATCGAGCCGGACTGGTCGATCAAAACAACGAACAGCGCAGGGGATTTCCTGCTGATTCGGGCGGAATACATAACAGTAAGGGTAAAATTTTGATTTGTAAGTTACAAAATTTCATTATTCCGTTTAGTCCGGAAATTCACAAGATTTAACCGAAAAACATACAACATTCGGACACAAAATACGCCTTACCCCCCGATTTTGCATCCGTTGCGGTCTATATAAAAATAGTCTTCCTGCAACCGCACCTTGGCCCGGCCTTCACGAAAAGCTCCGGCAAAAGGATAAACGGGCGCCACCGATTCACGGCCGCCGGCATCGATAAAACCGTACAGCCCCTCGCGGCAAATCCGGGCACGCCCCTCGCGCAACGGCATCACCTCGGTGTATTCCGGGAAACGGCTCAGTATACGCCCGGTTGCATCGATCGCCCGCCAGCATCCGCCGCCGCGTACCATGGCAATGCCTTCGGAGCAGGGCTGAGCCTCCTCCCAAAGCGGATACACAGTCCAGACGCCGCGATCGAGGTCGGCGTAACCGTACCGCCCGCCGTGACAGATCAACGCGCATGCCCGGTCACCATCTTCCACCACGTCGTACCCTGCCAGCAGTTCCAGTGCCCGGTCGCCGGTCAACGCCCGGTCGCCGGTCAACGCCCGGAAAACGGCTCTGAGCCCCGCCACGGCCGGGACCGGAGCGTGCAACGCGCGCCACAAGGCCGCCAATTCGCCCTCCCCCGCATCAATCCAGTTCCGTCCCAGTTCCGCAAACAGTCCGGATGTACCGGCAGCCACTTCGGCGGCATTGAGGATCAGGCTCTCCCGATCGTTATACCGGTCATAAAGCCCGGGAGCGGCAGCAAGCGCATGCAGGCTAAGCGACAGAATCGCCAACGGATAGTCGTCGATATCCCGGTCGAAACAACGCTCGTCGCGCAGGGGATGCTGACAGGTCGGAGATCCGAGCACGACACTGCGTTCCCCGGCAAACTGCGGCAGGAACATGCCGTCCAGGTCGATCAGCCGCAGCTCTCCCGACGGCTCGACCAGAATGTTATCGGGTTTGATATCCCCGTGCGCATACGGTTGCTGCAACAGCCACAGGGCCATGCGGTCGAAACGTCCGGCCAGCAGGGAGAGCGCCTCCCGGTCCCCTGCCCCGCAAAGCCGGGCGACATGCCGTCCCAGCGTTTCGCCTTCGACCCACTCCGAAAGGACGGCCGGGAAATAGGCACCCCGCTCGTATTCATCGTATACGTAAAGTTCTTCCGGCAAATAACGGCACCGAACCAGATAGGGCACATCCAACGCTCCAACCGCGGCGCAAACCCGCCCGATCCGGCCACAGGGACGCGTATAACACTTCAGGGCATAATGGCCCATCCCTGTCATTCCCGAAAGAGCTTCTTCCTGAACCGGCAGTCCGACTTTGAATACCACGGAAAAATTCCCTGCGTGGAGCCGCAATTCACCATAAGGATTCCGCAACGGCACAACGTCCCGCAACGTACGGAACAGGCCCTGCGGATTGGCCAGGCTTTCGATGTATTGACCTACGGTGGGAAAACGCATGAAAAAAACTTGAATGATCTACTATACGGTAAACAAAAAAATATGGAACGCCGCCGGGACGTTCCATAAAGGTAATGAATTTGCCGGTTCCGGCAACTTTTTCTGCGATCACATGCCTGCTACAGAAATACCCTGCATTCTGCACTCCGTAGTGCAGCGTGCTCTATATCCTGCACACCCTGCGCCGCATACCGGGAACCCGGTACAAGAACAGAAAAACTACTCGTTCATGATCTTGTTCTGCAGGTTGATGCTCTCGAGGTGGATCGCTTCCATAATCGTCTTGAGGAATTCCGCACTCAAACCGAGCTGTGGAGCCTGGGCCATCGCTTTATCCAGGATACTGCTCCAGCGACCGCCCTGCAGTACCGCCACATTATTCTGTTTTTTGACGCGCCCGATCTGCTCGGAGACCCGCATCCGGTTGCTGAGCAACTCAAACAGTTCGGCGTCGATCTGGTCGATCTGACGGCGCAAACCGGCCAACGCATCATGGAACTCAGGCGTATCGGCCGTCGACTGCCTCCAGACGATACTACGCAACAGCGTTTCGAGATCCGACGGCGTCACCTGCTGCGAAGCGTCGCTCCAGGCCTTGGCCGGACAGATATGGCTTTCGAGAATCAGTCCGTCGTAGTAAAGGTCCGCACTTTTCTGGGCCACCTCCTGCAAGTAGGTACGGTTGCCGCAAATGTGCGACGGATCGCAGATCATCGGCAACTCCGGCATGCGGCTGCGCATCTCGATGGCAAGGTGCCACATCGGGTTGTTGCGGTAGAGCGAAGCCCCGTAAGCCGAAAACCCGCGGTGGATCAACCCGACGTTTTTGATACCCGCATTCCGGATACGCGTCACAGCGCCTACCCACAAGTCGAGATCGGGCGTCATCGGGTTCTTGACCAACACCGTGATATCAGTTCCCTTCAGCGCATCGGCAATCTCCTGAACACTGAACGGATTGCCCGTGCTACGCGCACCGATCCAGAGCATGTCGGCCCCGAATTCGAGCGCTGCCTCGACATGCTTGGCCGTAGCTACCTCCAGACCGAACGGCAGCCCCGTCTCCTTGCGCGCTTCGCTCATCCAGGCGAGCCCCTTAAGGCCCACGCCTTCGAACGATCCGGGTTTCGTACGCGGTTTCCAGATGCCGGCCCGAAGCACGTCCACCATGCCGGTAGCGGCGATTTGTTTACAAGTTTCTATGGTTTGTTCCTCGGTTTCCGCACTGCACGGCCCCGATATGATCAGCGGCCGTTTTGCCTTTAAATCAAATGTTTTCATCGTCTCTGTTTTATCTCTGTCCTAATTGTTCCTGAAAGTTTTTCCGCCTCTCTACGCAACCCCGTTCACCGACCGGAGTCCCGTCCGCCGTGGCTTATCCGTTTATCTCAGCCATTTACCGCAACCGGGTTTGCGTATCCGGCCAGCGCCCCACGAAGTGGTTACGGCAATATCCGTTTGATCGAATTGGCACGCACCATCAGGCTGCGCAATCCTTCGACATCGTCCTTCTCGATCATGCGGCGGAAAATCTGCAACTGGTGGATATGCTCCCGCAACACGTCGAGGATATTGTATTTGTTTTGCATGAAAATCGGAATCCATGTCGCAGGCGAACTCTTGGCCAGACGCACCGTGCTTTCGAAACCGCCGCCCGCCAAATCGAAAATATGCTCTTCCTCGCGCTCCTTCTCCAAAACGGTCAGCGCCAACGCGAACGATGTGATGTGCGAGATATGGCTCACATAAGCGGTATGCGTATCCTGTTCCTCGGCGCTCATGTATTTAACCGGCATCCCAATCTCGGCATAGATGCGTTCGACCGATTCCAATGCATCGGGATCGCTCGCCTCGCGGTCGCAAATCACGACCGTGCGACCGGCAAAAGCCCCGTGCACGGCCGCCTCGGGACCGCTGAACTCGGTACCCCACATCGGGTGCGTCGCCACAAAGCGGCCCCGGCGCGGATGTTGTGCGATCACCTCACAAAGCTCCTGCTTGGTCGATCCCATATCGATCACCACCTGGCTATCGTCCACCAAATTCAGCACTTTGACCGCCAGCAGCGGGATCGAACTGACCGGAGTGGCCAATACGATCAGGTCCGCCCCGGCCACTGCCGCGGGTAACTCTTCGAAACGGTCGACCAATCCGAGTTCCAACGCCTTGTTGCGGTTCGGTTCCGAATTATCCACGCCGACCACTTCGGCTGCGAGCCCCTTCTCTTTGAGCGTAAGTGCGAACGATCCGCCAATCAGCCCTACGCCGACCACGGCGATCTTCATCTGTTTATCCATTTTTCCCTTTTCCATCGTCTGCCAGAGGTTCTGCACCTCCATTACAACCTAACTCCAAGCTGAACACTTACATTTTCTCCCGAATGCGCTGTTTGGCCCGTTCGAGCACTTCGACCGGCGAACAGAGGCTGATGCGGATATAATTGTTACCCTCCGAACCGAAGATGCCTCCCGGGGTGATAAAAACGCCACAACCGTAGAGCAACTTGTCCGAAAACTCGAAACAATCGCCCGCGCCTTCGGGCAGGCGTCCCCAGACGAACAATCCCGACTGGGGCTTGGCATAGCTGCAACCGATCAGATCGAGCAGTTCGAAACCTTTCACCTCGCGTTCGCGGTAAACCGCGTTCAGCGAACGGTACCACTCCTCGTCCAGGTCGAGCGCCTCGGCCGCCGCAGCCTGCATCGGATAAAACATGCCCGAATCCATATTGCTTTTGAAACGGATCACTTCGTCTATCCGCTCAGGAGCCCCGGCCAGCATCCCGATTCGCCAGCCGGCCATGCTGTGGCTCTTGCTCAGCGAATTGAGCTCTAGGGCCACCTCTTTCGCACCGTCCGTCGCCAACAAGCTTTCCGGATGCTCGTTACGGATAAAGCTGTACGGATTGTCATGCAGCAGCAGGATATTATGCTTACGGGCAAAAGCGACCAGGTCGCGGAACAATCCTTCACGCGGTGCGGCACCGGTAGGCATGTGCGGAAAATTCACGATCATGATCTTCACGCCGTCGAGCCCACCGCGTTCGATCTCAGCGAAATCGGGCATCCAGCCGTTCTGCTCACGAAGCAGGTAATCGACACAAACGCCTCCCGCAATCGTTGCGGCGGAGTGGTAGGTCGGATAACCGGGATTGGGGATCAGCACCTTATCGCCGGGGTTCAGGTAAGTCATACAAACATGCATGATACCCTCTTTCGAACCGATTAGCGGCAGGACTTCGGTCACCGGATCGAGCGTCACGCCGTAAAAGCGGTTGTACCACCGGGCAAAGGCCTCACGCAGGATTGCCGTGCCTTTGTACGGCTGGTAAGCGTGCGTCCCGGGCTTGGCGGATTCGGCCGCCAGCCGTGCGATCACCTTCGGATGCGGAGGTTGGTCGGGACCGCCCACGCCGAGGCTGATAATATCCTGTCCCGCTGCGCGCATCTGGTCGATCTCCCGTAATTTTTTCGAAAAATAATATTCGCCTACCCCTGAAAGGCGTCCGGCTAACGCTATCTGTATCGGTTTGTTTTCCATGATCGGAACTTTTATTCGCTTTCGTATCTCTTTATTAATGCTAATCATTCAGGCACCGCATGCGTATCCATGCATCTGCCCGGCAACGCCCGTCCCGGGATCAGGAGTGTGTCGAAATTCCCCTTTTATACACACCGTAAACATGCAACTGCTGTGAATTACGCTCCATATCGGCCAACACCCGGTCGTACTCCTCCATACTGTCGAACTCCATATCGATATGGAACATGTAATGCCAAGGTTCGCTGGGAATCGGCGACGACTGCAGCTTGGTCATGTTGATCGTACTGTTTTCGATCGCGCGCAGCACACGCATCAACGAACCGTGCTCGTGATCGGTCTTGAAACAGAGCGAAGCTTTGTCGGCCCCGGACGGAAGCGGCTGGCCCGCAGGACGCAGCAGCAAAAAACGGGTGTAGTTGTTCTTGATCGAATGAATGTCGGGCACAACGATTTCGAGCCCGAACAACTCTGCGGCCAGATCGCCTGCGATGGCAGCCGCATTGCGTAATTTATGCTCGGCGATATGCCTGGCGCTAAGGGCCGTATCTTCGGTTTCGACCAGTTTCCAGCGGTGTGCGTCGAGGAAATCGACGCATTGCAACAGCGCCATCGGGTGCGACTGGACCTCTACGATATCCCCCAACTCCACGCCGGGGAGTACCATCAGATTCTGGCGGATATGCAGGTAATATTCGCCCACGATCTGCACGCGGGCGTTATGCAAGATACCCAGGTTCGGCAGGATGGTGCCGGCGATCGAGTTCTCGACGGCCATCACGCCGTAATCGGCCTCACCGGTCTCGACCTGGCGCGCCACTTCGCGAAACGTCGCGCAGGGATGGATCGCGATATCCGTTCCGAGGCAGCGGTGCGCCACAATGTGGTGGAAAGATCCTTCGTACCCCTGTATAGCGACTTTAAGTTGTCCTTTCATCTTGTTTTTCCCTTTGTCATCGGTCGGTCCTCCGCCCGGGCCGTACCCCACAAAAAATCCCGGCCTTGGGTAAGGACCGGGATCGATATAGTTTCATCAAATGATTCGTTCGCTATTAACAATGCAATCCCAGTCCGCTTTTGGTAAAGTAGAAATAAAAATAATAACCAAAAAAAGGCGAA
>OGPW01000546.1_pt1 | contig 30138 bp, 25 predicted proteins | sample 1553061 | NCBI WGS metagenome assembly OGPW01 (sample SAMEA2580292, study PRJEB22360) | human gut metagenome | biome: human gut; feature: human-associated habitat; material: faeces | place: Denmark | collected 2008/2010
TAAACCTTTCCAATTACAGCCACTATTACGGCAAACTCATCTGGAAAGCAAGCCGCGAGGTGTGGGAAGCGCAGCGCATTCCCCTCTAGGGGGGATGCTAGCAAGCGCTGCCGTGCATGAGCTTCAACAACCTCACAACCCAGCAACCCAACGCTGCAACACTATAAAACCATTGCGTTAGCCACCCAAAACCCCCAACGGCAACAATCTCTTTCTCCAAAGCCTAAGCAGAAACCTTCGAAGCAGTGGGAGAGTGTCAACGCCCAGCCGAAGATCCCCAACCAACACCCTCCCAAGCAAAAGTGCTAAAATGCACCCATACCGCCGTCAGGTCGGGAATAAACGCCTGTGGAGAGTGCCTTGCATTCGTTGAACCAGGAAAACCGTGCAGGTTGCTGAACTCCGTCCAGATACGTCAAACTCTCCCAACAACCAAGAAAGCCCAGAGGCAAGCACCTCTGGGCTTTCTCATTTTTGCATCCGATTGCGAACATCAAGCTGCGGCGGTCTCTTCCTGCACGATGTTACCAGACGCCTCTTCTTCTTTTGCGCCCGCATCATCGGCAGATGCCGTGTTGCTGCCCTCCGTCTCACTATCGGCAGACGCTTTGCCATCGGTCTTGCTTGCTGCCTCGTCGGCATCATTGTTATCGTTCTCGCTTGGAACGCTCAACGCATCTCCGTTTCCCTGCTCTTCGCAAAGCGGGGCGATCGCAGAATTCTCATCGCCCTCGTCGCTTGAGGTCTGCCAAGCCAACGGAAGGATCACACCAGGGGCGTTGGTGTTGAAGTTGCTATGATTGGTGACCTTGGAAACGTCCCAGCTTGAGCAGTTCACTGAAAGCCTAGAGCAGTTGAAGAACATCCATTGTGAGCTGGCGAGGTTGGAGACATCCCAACCGGAGAGGTCGCCGATCGTGGTGAGTTTTGAGCAGCCGTCGAACATATGGGACGCGTTGGCGAGGTTGGAGACATCCCAACCGGAGAGGTCGCCGATCGTGGTGAGGGAGGAGCAGTTGTAGAACATCCATTGTGAGCTGGCGAGGTTGGAGACATCCCAGCCTGAGAGGTTGAGAGTTGTGAGGGAGGAGCAGTTGACGAACATATGGGACGCGTTGGCGAGGTTGGAGACATCCCAACCGGAGAGGTCGCCGATCGTGGTGAGGGAGGAGCAGTTGTAGAACATCCATTGTGAGCTGGCGAGGGTGGAGGTGTCGAGCTTGGACATATCGCACTGTGTTATGCTCTTGCAATTTGTAAACCAAGATGCAGTGCTCTTGGGCTGAAGCCCATCATCGACAACAGTAGCCGTCTTGATCTTGGAGGCATAGCCGTTCCAAGGAAGGTTCCGAGTATAGGTATACGTCTCAATCCCCGTGTAAACCGCAGTAGCTGTCTTCCCTTTAAAGGTGCTACCCGCTGTAGGCACTTCGGTACGCTTATAGAAATCCAGACTATTGTCATCTGCAGAGTAGACAGCAAATGCGGTTTTTTGTGGTGTGACGTTATCTGTAGGAGTAGTTTTTACATTCTTTGTTGCAGAGCCGTTTTTATAGAATGCTTTACAAAGGATTTTCTTACCAACCTCATTGGCAGTAACGGTATAAGTATGAGCGGTTGCATTAGCAATGGCCGTTTCGTTACTTGAATCATCTACCGTGTACCATTGATAGCCAGTAATCTCCTCTTCAGAGAGATTATTTACGGTAGCCGTTAAAGTCTCACCGACTTCTGCGTTGCCTGAAATAGTAATCCCTGGCACTAAATCCTTACTTGCGTAATACGTCATGGCTTTGTTGGACGGGATGTCGGCAGGCGCATAGCCGTTGCCGTCGGTGTCGTACCACTTGCCGTCGGCCCCTGCCACGTGGCCCGTCTGGTCGGGCAGGAACGGACTTGTCCCGACGAATTTGAATTTGCTTCCCAGCGAGACCTCGTTCAACGAGTCCATCATGGAGAATACGTCCTTCATGGAAGTTACGGCCGAGTTGTCCCAGGTCGACAGGTCGAGGGAGGAGAGCGTCCTGTCCTCGACGAAGGAGAGGGTCATGTTCGTTACCTTCGAGACGTCCCATCCGGAGACGTTCAGCTTTGTGAGCGACGTGCAGTTTTGGAAAGCCTGGTTCATGTCCGTAAGGCTGCGCGTGTCCCAAGCCGAGAGGTCGAGCGTGGTAAGGGAGGTGCAGTTGGTGAACATGCAGCCTATCGTCTTGCATTTCGACATGTCGCTTTTTTGTAACCTCAATGATACGCGCAGAATCTCGATATTTTGCAGGGTGATATAGAGTTTTTCGAGCAATTCACTCATTTCCTGAATTAATTTCTATCTCTCTGCCGAGATTGCAACCTGACAAAGCCTCTTGCTATAATGGATCCATACCGTGATCAGAACGGGAATATACGCTTGCGGAGATCCGAGAGCCCGATCGAAAAAACGACCGGGCGGGTCGCAGAAACAAGAAGACCTGGCAGATTTTGCAGTTCTTTGAAATAGGAATGCCCAGATCAAACGGCATATCCACACCTACAGGTTTGAGAACCGCCCGATCTGCCATGGTTGCTGAACCTACGATTACTGTGTTATCGATTGCCCTCCGTTTGAGAACCGCCCGATCTGCCATGGTTGCTGAACAGCACCAGGGGATATCTGTCTTTGAGTAGCGCTTTGAAAGCACCTCAAACGCCATGGTCGCTGAACGAAGGTGATGGTGTTTCGATGAGCCTATGCTAAGATATACATATACCGTGATCAGAATGGGAATCTACGCCTATGGAGAGCTTGACAAAACGGAACACCTAAAGCTCGCTGAATCAGGAAGACTTAACAGGTTGCTGAACTGAAGATAGGCTATTTCATCAAGCATCTGTGTTGAGGTCGCTGAGCACTACCAGCATTGCTTGAGTATCGAAAGCAAAAAAGCCGGGGGCTTTCGCCTCCGGCTTTTTTATGCACCGATACTCCCTGTTCCCTATCTTGTAGCGCCGCAGCCCGAGCAGCGGTATCCGGTAGTAACCGTCTCGTCGTAAGCCGCAGACACCAGCACATGTTCCGTGTAAGCTTCCTTGACCACCTTGTACTCATAGTGGTACTTGCTGTGCCCTGAGGCGTTCCTATGCTGCGCGAAGTTGCCGGTAATGTCCTGGTTGCAACTATCGCAGATGCAACGCCTTTCCTTCACTGCCGCATGGTTCACGGTTCGGTACACCGCATCGTGGTGCTTTGTGGTCGTGACCGCCACCCAATTATGCTGGTGGGACTGAGCGGCAGCTGATCCGCTTTGCGTTGCGGCAGAAGAGCCGGAGTCGTTACCGGTGTTGGCAGCGGCAGCATCAGCCGGTTGACCGTTCGTTTGCTGCTGGTCGGCAGGGGCATCTTGATTCTCTGCCTGCTCTTCCGAACCGCTGTCCGCCTTGTCCAGGTTGACCGAAAGTTCCATGTCCTGCCCATCGCCTGCCACCTCGAATGTCATGTCGAAGAGCGGAGTGAGGTAGGTTGAGCCGTCCTGGTTCGACGGAACCGACATCACATGGACCCGGTACTTCCCAGGCTCCAGCACGCCGATTTCGGTTCTCTCGTTGCATTTCGCGTTGACCGCCTTGGCGGTATCGTCTCCATCCTCGCCTTTGAGGATGGATATGCTGGCAGGCGAGGTGTTGCCGTCTGCCCCGTCGGCGTAAACGGTGAGGTACACCATGGAAGCCTGTTTGGCAGCCTCCTCGTCTTCCTGGGTGATGCCCGGTTCCTCATCCTGCGCATCCCCCTGATGGGAAAGCGCAAAGGCGGCCCCGCCGCCGATGATGAGCAGCCCCGCCAACACTGCAATCACGATGGCAACGATCCTGCCAGGCGAGATGCCCCCGTCGGCATCATCGTAGTAATCATGCCCGTAGCCCGAATCCCAAGCAGTAGCCGGTATCCCTGGTGCCGGCGCCTGCTCGTCGACCTCGTTCCACCAAGGCGATTTCTCCTGCTCCTCAGCCTTCTTAGGAGGCTCGAAGCTGTCGTACTCATTGCCCATATCCGACACCTCCGCTTAACCGCCAAGAATATCGCGAGCCCAGGACCCGGACTTCACCATACCGAGGATGGCGAGGATCGGGATGGCAAGCGACTTGATGAGAACACTGGCATCCAGCCCACTCTCTCCAAGGAGGGCGCCGGATCCTACAAGCTGCTTGTAGAGAATCGGGAAGATCGCGATAAGGAACGCGAGGATGGCGCCGGCAAGACATACCGACGCGAAAACCTTTATGTAGTTGATGCCCATATTGCGGGTCTCCTCGAAACCGAGTAACGCAAACGGGATGGGAGAGAAGACGGCCATGACGTAGAGCTGAAGGGCTCGTGCAGCTGCCATGACGTAGGCAACGACAGCTGCGAGCATCGAAGTGCAGAAGATGAACAATGCGGTGATCGCGCAGAGCAGCATTACCGCAACGTCGGCATTGTCGGTGTTGCCGAGCTTTATCTCTCCCTCCATCTTCTGTGAGCTGGTGATTCCCTTGGTGATGTCGTTAATCGCATCGTAGAGGCCTTGGCAGATCTGGGGACCGTGGTTGATCATGTAGGTGAACACAACGAAGAAGACCACGAGGATGAAGATCTCCTTGACGGTTGGAAGGGTTGCGTTGGCATCGACCTTCTGGGAGATCTTCACAAGCTGCACCAGGACCGCAGCTGCAAGGATGCTGTGACCAACGGGCACGACGAGCGTTTGATGCACTTTGTTGATCACACCCCACACGGCATCTTTGCTGGTGCCGGAGGAGAAGAGGGATCCGAAGCTTCCCGTTAGGAGGTTGTCCGTTCCAACTGCGGAGAGCATGGAGCTGCCCGAGTTCAGCATGGTCTCGATCCATGGCTTGAGGATGGTGTCCTTCAGCCAGTTGGTAACGTCGTCGATTCCGAACGCATAGGCATACTGCGGCAATGCCAGGGCTGCACATGAGATGAGCAGAAACATGACGAAGATTGTCTTTGCGTTCGGTCTGGTGAAGTATCTCGAAACAGTTTGCATGTTGTTGCCTCCTTTCTAGCGTATCGACTGAACGGTGAACGTCTTGGCAGAGCGGTCGTAGACCACCTGAACCTGTGCGGTCGTTGAATCGAACTGGAACGGGATGTTCACAGTACCGTTCTCCCAATCGATAGTGACGCTCTTTGTCCAGGTTATCGTTGCAGTGGCAGGAAGGTATTGAGCCGAGTAATCGCGAAGCGCCTGCTCAAGGCCTTCCTGATCGTTGTTGATGAGCTGCATCGCGTCTTGGTTCAAAGTGCTTATCTCGATGTTGGCATTCGATGAGACGGTCGAGTAGACTTGCCCGGATGCGGCGAGACCAGAGCTCTTGAGGAAATACTGAAAGTTGCCATCGCCGTCTTCTTCTCTGGTAAGGGTGAGGATGAAGCTGTCATCAGGCGTTTCTACGGCGATAGTGAAGACCTCTGATGTATAGTCGGTGTTCTGCTCTTTGCTTGTGTCGATGGCATCCACTACATAGCCTACGGTTTTCGAGCTGCCGTCATCGGTACGCTGCGTGAAAGTGGTCTGGTCGAAGGTGACAAGCTTTTGCTTGTCCTCTGTGCACCAAAGGTTTGCCTTCAGCACATCGAGTACCTGCTGTACATCATTGGAGTACTTTCCTTGTTTTGCTCTCTGCTCGTTTGTGAGTTGCGCTTCCGCCTCTGCCTGTTGGTCGTCTTGCTCCGATGAGGCTTGTTGCTCGGCGGCAGCTTTCTCAGACTGCACTTGAGAGAAGCGTGCGAATGATAGCGAGGCAAAAACCAAAAGAGCGGCCAGCGCGATGGCGCACGGTGCCTTGTGGTCGGTTATGAAGTTTTTGACACTCGATAGATCCATTGCTTTTTCCTTTCTTTCTTAGCCGGTGTAGCGCACATACCACATGCCATCGTGCACGGCGCTGATCTTGACCACGTCTCCTCTGCGTGGCGCATGGATCATCTGCCCGTTGCCGATGTAAACGCCGGTATGGTGGCTGTTAAGGCAGAAGTCGCCTGGCTGTGGGTTCGACACACGGGTCCAGTCTGCCATCGTATAGGTAGTGCACCAGTGGTTGCCCATCTGCCCGGTGATGCAGTAGCCGACAAGTCCCGAGCAGTCGAAGGCGTTCGGTCCGGCAGCACCCCATCCATAAGGCTTGCCAAGCTGTGAGTACGCCCTTTTCACGATGTCATTGGCATCGACAGGACAAACAGCTCCGTTTCCACCGATCTCACCGGAAGTGATGGCCTCGTAGTATTCTTTCGCCTTGGATATTCTGTTGTTTATTCGCGGGAATCCAGCACGTTCCCAGCCATAACAGAACTGCTTGGTTGCTTCCTCGACGGTTGTTGCAGATTCAAAGCCTGATTTTGATCCGCTCACATAGGTTCCTGGCGCAGGAGACGGATTCTCGTATCCGCCAGAAACCTCATAGGAACCGCTCCAGTTCTCTTTGTTGTAGATATCCTCGTTCCAGAAGAAATCAAGCTGCGTGTTGAGGATCGTCCAATCGGCTACACCGCTTGCCCCGCCCATTCGGACACAGTAGGCATAGAGCTTGTCCCAACGGTCACCTGTCCACTGGCAGATGCCATGGCCCTTGCCGTTAGATTCGATCTTCTTCGGGTCCATCCCGCTTTCCGCATACATGTTGCCCATGATCGCGGCGATATGGACATCGTCCACCCCCTTTTCCCTGAAGAAGCTCACGACTTGGTTCTCAACTTCGTTAAGGGTAAGGTTTTGCTCCTGACCGCCGCCGATGATGGCGGCAAGAACCGCGATCACGATTACGATAGGGGCGATGATCGCGAGTATTGTGCCCAAGATACCGAAAATGCCGCCGATCATGCCGCCAATGGCGCCGACAAGGTTGCCAATTGCGGCAGTCGCCTTCTTGCCGATTTTCTGTGCGGCTTTGTGCGCTGCCTGCGCTCTGTGCTGGTTGAGAGAGGACTGCATCTGGCGCATAGCATCGGCAGGTTTTTTTTTCTGATAGCGCTTCTCCGCTAAGCCTCCAATTTTGTCGGAGGCCTTCCTGACAACCTCTTTTCCGGCTTGTTTACCGATTTCGGCACCGGCTTTTCCACCATTCTTGACGACTTTTTTGCCCTTGTTAAGGCTTTTCTTGGCGAACTTGGTTGCCTCGTCGGTGATCTTCTTTCCAGCAGTCTCGTCAACGTCGCCGTCCATTTCGTAGCCTGCCTGTGCTGCGTCTTTGGCAATCTTCTTCATACGGGATTGCTTCAATGCAACTTTGGTGTTGCCGACGGTGTTACCGTCCTTGTCGTAAATGACGCCGCTGGTGGAGTGGTATTTAGTATCCACCACCTTCCCGTTGACCGTCTTATGCTCAACAGAAGCGATGGTGCCGTTCTTCATTTCCTCCTGAAGGGGGTTGCCCTTCAGGGTCATGCCCGACTTGTCAGCCGAGCCGACGATGTGCGAGTTCACGGCATCGGTCGCCTGTGTGCTGGTGAGAGCCTGCACTGTCTGCGTGGCATCCGTGGCGGATGTTACGAAATCGTCTACCTTCAAGAGCTTATCCCCCTTTCAAGAAAGCTGGTGGCTGCGTCTACTCGCCGAACATCTTCTCGCGGGCCTTGCGCTCTGCGATGTCGTTCGGGTTGGTGCTGAACAGGTCGTAGAGCTTATTCCCCTTGGGGAACTTGCCCCTAATCGGCACACGTGCGGGGCCTGCGATCAAAAGGCCGTTGCCTGGCTCGCAGGACTCGTCGATGAACTCCTCCTCTTGATCGGAGAGGTTCAAGAGGCGGATCCATTCCTTGCGGTCGAGCGCCGACTGCTTCAGCAGCATCAGGAAGTCGGCGTTCGTCACGATGTTCCGTGCTGCCTCGTTCGCGAGCATGGCGCTTGCGTTCTGAGTGATGCCCGTGAGCAGCATGCCGAACTTGCGGCCCTCGTTGGCGAAGCGCGAGAAGTAGCGAAGCACCGTCGGGTAGGCGAACATCGACTGCATCTCCTCAACGTAGAGCCAGGTGCGCACGTTGCGGTCTGCATTCTGGTACATGCGGTTGCGAACGGCCTCGCACACGTTGATGAGCGCGAACACCAGCATGTTGTCCGGCAGCTCCTTCAGGTTGAAGTCGATAATCCTGTTGTCGAAGTCCACATTGGAGTGATGGTTGAAGAACGACATGGAGCCCTTGACGAAGCGCTCGTAACGAAGCGCGATGATCTGCGCATCAGGTTCCGGCTGCTTCTTCAAGATGTCGTAGAAATCCTGCAGAAGCGGAGGCTGCCCGTCGCCGCGCAGCTCTGCCTGCCTGAAGGCTTCCTCAACGCAGCGCTGGATGATGGACTGCTCAGCCTCGGAGAGGTTGTTGCCAGCTTCGGCTGCAGAGGCGCCTGCCTGCGCTAGAACAGCATCGACCTTGAAGGCAACCTGCTCGATCTTCGACATATGGTCGTTCGTGGTGGTGTCCAACGGGTTCAGGTACGTGCCGGAGTTCACGGCGAAATCGAACACGTTCCCGCCGTAGCGGCGCACGATCTCGGTGTACTCGCCGGCACGGTCGATAACGAAGATCTCGTCGGTCGGGTTCTTCAGAATTGTGCCCGTCATCTCCTGTTTTACAAACATTCCCTTCCCCGAACCCGTTTTACCGCAGACAAAAGCAACAGGGCTGGTGAGCTTCTTGCGGTCGCATAGCACGAGGTTCGAGGACTGCTGGTTCTGCCCGTAGTACGTGCCGCCCTCATCGTTTAGTTCCTGGGTGGCAAACGGCATGAGGATCGCGGTTTGGGCGGTTGTGAACCTGCGTGACTGATCGACATGGTTGTGGCCGAGCGGCAGGATCGAGTTAAGTCCCTCCGGTTGGCGGAAGTCGAGCAGGTCGACCTCCATGGAATGCTGGCGAGCGGTCGAGATGATCTTCAGGGCTTGGTTGTCCAGTTCCTCCTTTGTGGAGGCATAGGTGTAGAAGAGCCCCGTGAAGATGTACATGCGCTGGTTCTTGTTCTGCAGATGGTCGAGCATGTCCTCGGTCTCTTCCTTGGAGTACTTCAGCTCGTAGGGCAGGATCGAGTAATCGTATCCCTTGTTCACGGCAGAACGTTGCTCATCGATGATCTCCTTGTCGATCCAGGCAGAGCGCTGGCGAACGTAGGCGATGGCCTTAGCCTTGTCGATAGGCTGCGCAAACCAGGTCGCGTTAAGCGGAATCGGGAGCGAAACGATGTCGGAAAGCGCACGGTCTGACAGCTCAGAGCCGAAGTGCTTCATCGAGAGAACCTGGCACCACATGCCGTCTGATTTGAAGCAATCGGTGTATCCTTCCGGCTTGAAGTCAAGGCAGCCGGGGGCGATGGCATCTTTGGTGGTCATCCCTGAATGGATGCCGACGTCCTTTTGGTAATCGAAAAGGAAGGGCTTCATGGGGTTCAGCTGCGAGCTGATGACCTTCAAGCGTTCCGTTCCGTTGAGTACCCTCGAAGAGGAGTTGACTGTAGACAAGATTCGCTGGGTCTCGGTTTCGATGCGGGCAAGCTTCGGCATCGCTTCCTCCACATTGTCGGCAAGGACAGAGAACGTGATGTAACGGTCGCGCCTGATGTTGGATACGCCTTGGCGAAGCTTCTGGTTCAGGATCTCGTTGAACAGCGCCGCATCCTCAGATGCGTTCGCAGAGTCCTGCTTCATCGGGTCGAAGAACTGGCGGCTGCCGATCTCGGAAGAGGGGATTGGGGTGTTGATGACGCTCATCTGAACCAAGGTATCGGCACCGAACTGGTCGTAAAGACGGCACATGGATGAGAAGATGCCCTTCTGGATGTCATCGCGTGTGCTCTGGTAGGAAGTATCCTCGAATGCGATAGTTTCCGAGAACAGCCCCTCCTCAACCTCGCAAACGCCGTCGACGTACATTGAGTTGTAGCCTATGTAGTGGAGAACGTCTTTTGCGCTTGACCTTTTCTTGCGTGCAGTCTTGGTTATGGAAGAGAGCTCTTTGTCTCGGTTCTTCAGCTGAGCCTTGATCGAGCTGCGCTTCTTTTTGATTGCCTTGTCGCGTTGCTGCGCCTCGCGCCTCTTGCGCTGCAGTTCGCGTTGGGCGGCCTTCTTCTCGCTGCGGCTCAAGCGCGTTGATTTCGGGGCCTTCCCCTTGAAGGATTTCGTTGCCGTGCCGGCGATGTCGCTCAAAGCTTGCGCATCGAGAGCTCCGAACTGCTGATTAGGCATGTCCGGGTGCTCGGCAGGATGAGGGTTGTGCCCTGTGGAAAATGCGCTTGCGCCGTAGTCGACCTCATAGTTCTCGGCTTCGGCAAAGTTGGGGGAAGCGTAGCGCTGCTCTTTTCGTGGGGCGGTCGGATCCCAGTACTCGTCGTCAGGTGAAAACGAGCTATAGGACCCGTCCTGCCTTTGGGCTGTAGGCTTCGATTCCCGGTAGGTTTGCGAGCTTTCGTAGTTCTTTGTCATAGATTTTCCCTTCTTTTCTTTGGTCGCATCGCTCATCGAAGCCTGCAAGCTTGAAGGATGGACTGTAGAGGATGTGCTTGGTGGTGAAGTTGTACTCAAGCCAGTACTTTGCGAACACCTCGAACTTCAAGCCCTGCGGACGTATGAACCCGCATAGCCAGAAAGGAATGGAAATCGCGTAGATCAATACCATGAAATCAGAGGTCTGAAGGCCAAGCACGAATGTTATGTAAGCGGCAGTGAGAATGGATATGCCTATAGCTCCGGTGATGCATACGAGGGTGCGGATAGGCAGCTTGCCGATGATCTTTGGCTGGTATTCGCCAACATCTTTGTGTATGGCAACGGACAGCAAGGTTGCTCAACTCCTTTCATGTTGATTATGGGAAAAAGCACAGTCCCCTCATGCGGTTTCAGCGTCATGAGGGGACTGCAACAGCGCTTCTAGCCAGCCCAGGAAGTATCGATGGAGCCGAAGTAAGTGCCTGCAGCGATGACGATGCCGCCGCCAACGATCATTGCGATTGCGCCGGCGAGCTGTCCACCGCCTCCTTGCATGCCATCCTTGATGGTGAGTCCCAAGTTCACAAGGCCCATGACCAGAAGGACAGCGCCAAGGAACTGTACACCAGATGACAGCAGGGAAATTACGTTGCCGAGATTCATATGCTCAATTCTCCTTTCTGATGAGAAACAACGTCATAACGTTGGGAATAGATTGCTAGGTCGCATGCACCATCCTCGCAACAGCGAAGATGCAACCGCCTGCAACTATCATTGCGACGGCGCCAGACAATTGGCCGCCGCCACCGGTTGTGCCGTCTTTGAGGGTGAGTCCAACGTTCACGAGGCCAAGCACCATAAGTGCCTGGCCGATGAACTGGACAGCGCTCGACAGCAGGTTAAGAAGTCCAGTCAATGTCAGCTAAGCCTCCTTTCGTGAAGCAGTGGAAGAGGAGCTAACCTTCTGATCTGCAAGGTATTTCTTGAAATCGAACGGTTTGTCATGCAAGCATTTCTTGTTGCTACCAGGATCGAGGTAAATGTAGTTCTGATGAGACTCAACAGGATATTTCTCGTCCTTGAGCGGATTGGTGCCGGCGATCAGGAGGATTGCATCTTTGCGGCTCATCTTGCCGATCTCAGCGGGATCGATGAGCTTGCGGCCTTGGATCTGCATGTTCTTCGAACCGGAAGGAGACTGCCCGTGTGACTCGCCGAACGTGGTCTGATGGATGGTCTCGTCGCCAATCATCTCGGCAATTTCCTTGTTCGTTGAGTTTGATTTTCCGCCCAGGAATAGCGTTGTGTCGCAACAGTCGATGATCGTTTTGGCATCCTTGTCGTATCGAGCATCGAGCTGCGCCATGGATTGCAAGATGATGGAGATGGCGATGTTGCGCGAACGGGTTACGGCAATCGTCTGCTCAATATCGGGCAGTTTGCCGATATTGGCGAACTCATCGAAGATGAAGTTCACCATTCGTGGCAACTTGCCGTTGTACTTGATGTTCGCGCGGCGGCAAAGGATGTCGATCGCCTGCCACATCATGATTGCATGCAAGAAGGAGAAGGTCTTGTCCGTATCCGATAAGATAGCGAAGATAACCATCTTCGAACCTTCATCGCCAAGCTTGTCCAGCTCCATCTCATCGTATCTCAGAAGCTCGCGCACTTCGCTGATCTCACAGCTTTCCAAGCGCACGTTGCAGGAGATGAGGATTGATTTCAACGTCTTGCCAGCAGCAGTCTTGAATTTCTTGTAGTTTGCAAGGGCAAAATCCTCGTTCGCGGAGAGCCCGCCGCGTTCAGATGGGCGCACACCATCGACCCTCTTCATCATTGAGGACTGATAGGTGTACTCTGGCTCATCGACATCGGCCTCATTCTGCAAGCCGATGACATCGCGCTGCAGAACGGCGTTCCTTGCAGCTTGCTGTTGCTTTTGGCGTTTCTTGGCATAGTAGGCAGGATTTTTGCGATATGCTTTGCCCGTTTCAATTTCCTTGAACAGCATGTCAAGTGGTGATTCGAACTTCTCATCGTTCTCGCTTGCCTCTGCAAGCGACAGCAACGTGAGTAAACCATCGATGGAGTAGTCCTTCTTCGGGAACCAATCCCTCAAAAGCGCGATGAGCGCTGTGTAGAGAAGACGTTCCGAGTTCTCCCAGAATGCGTCGCCACCGGATTTCTTCGGATCTGTGGTATTCATGATAAAGCAGTTCACGAACGAGAGGATGTCGGCATCGGTCTTCACATAGGCAAGCGGGTTGTAATGTTGTGATTTGGTGAAGTCGATGGTGTTGAAGGATTTCACCTTGTAGCCGTTGTCCGTGAACAGATAGCCGGACTCGCCGATCAAGGTTCCCTTCGGGTCCGTCACGAAGTAGTTGGCGTTGAGCTGCATAAGGTTCGGCTTCACGTAGTTGCGCGTTTTGCCGGAGCCGGAACCGCCGACAACCATCACGTTAAAGTTGCGGTCTGTCTCAAGATCGAATTTTTTCCTCTTGATTGCCAGACCGTACTTCTTGGTGAAGATGAGGTTGTTCGATGAGTTGGTCTGATCCTTGAATGCCAAGCCCTGCTTCTCGCTTCCCCATTGGGCGGATCCGGATTCCTCACCGGTACGGTAGTTGCCAACGAACACAACGTAGCGCAGCCAGACAAGCCAAACGATGGCGCACAGTATGAAACCGTAAAGCAACGGCATCATATTGAGATCGAGATAAAGCGGTTTTGCGATGAGAGCCTGAAGGCCGCGCATTACCTGGTTCCCCAGCTGCATGTCGAGCCCGAAGACGATATATGCGCCGATTCGATCACCGAGATAGAAGGCGACAACGGACAAGATCGCCGTTCCAAGGGCTGAGGAGCGTATGCGCTCCTGCATTCTGTTCTGTGCCAATGGGGAACCTCCTTGCTTTTACCGTGTGATGAGCTGCTGGCTGGGGATTTCCTTGTCCCCGATTTCTCCAAGATCGCGCTCGCGTGACAGGCGATCGGATCGATCACGAGATTCACGCGATTTTTCTTCATAGGCTGTTTCTTTGGAACGGAGCCCAAGCTTCTCATCAGAGTACTTCGCATCGAGGTTCTTGAGGTTGATCCTATGGTGCGGGTTGAGCGGATCGTAGAGCTGGTAGCCGCCGCCCTTGGCAACATCGACGCCGATGCCGCGCTCTGCGATCTGGTCGCAGAACTGTCCGATGTTGAGGTTGTCGGGCAGGTTGTTCACCTCGTCCTTCATCCAATCCTTCCAAAGCCCCTCTACCTGTCGGGTGCGCCCATCAGGATCCATCCCGTCCCAAGACTTGTAAGCCTGCGGGTTGAACGGCTCTTCCAAGCCGACCTGCTGGCGGGTAAGGCCTTCCTTGCTGAGAACACGGTCAAGCGCCCTGTCGGCAGCCTCACGCTCAACGGCAGTTGCGCCATGCTCGCGCATGTTCAGGATCTTCTCGATCTTGCGCTGGTTGGGGGTTACCACATCGTTAACTTCTCCGAAGGTCGGCTCATCCCCGAGCTTTACAAGCTCAGTCGATGGGATGGCGCCTTCCTTTCCCATGTCTTTGGCAAAGTCAACATAATCCTTGTCGGCAGGCTCCTTGCGGATGTTCTCAAGGGTCTGGTCATGGGAAGGAGAGTACTTTGCCCGCTCAATCTCGGCCAAGCGATCCTGCATTGCTTGCTGGAACCGCTCGTGGTCTTCAGGCTTGATTTTCAGGTAATGCTGAACGTTTACCTTAGACCCGCTTTTCTCGAACTCGATGCCCTCTTGCTTCATGACGTCCATGGCAAGGGCACGTTCCCTAAGGGAGTCGAACGGAAGGTCGATAGACTCTACTTTGCCTTCCTTGTTGTACTGAGGCTCGAAGTTCTTCGAGCCGTTGAGCATCTTGCGAAGCATGATGCGCACCATTTCATCGAACGGCATCCTTGCCATTCGAGTGATGTTGTCGAGAACGTCCTTGCCAGCCTCATCGCCGAAATCAGCCATGTTGCATCATCCTTTCGTTAGGTTCAGGCGAAGTGCCGCACATATCGCGCACGTCCATCCTGAACGGTATCCCCTGCTCGCGTACGACCGCTTGCAGGAAGAGCTTCACGGCGGCGTTGGTGGAAAGCCCGAGGATCTTGAATATCTCCTCAGCGCTTTCCTTGAGCTCTTTGTCGCAGCTGATGCTTATCCGAGCTATCTCTGCCAAATCAAGGCCGCCTTTCAATAATGCTGAACGTGTTTGTGTAACATGCATAACTCTTGCGCATGATGATGCACATCAAGGCATGCTAGCACCTGTTCCCCAACAACTACGCTCAGAACGGGGAATTTGCAAGGAAACGCACACTTAACGTGCGATTCCTTGGCTTTCATCCTGCCTGATCTGGTTGATCTGGCGATCATCCTCAAGATCCTCCAAGAACGCCTCGCGGACGTTTTCAGCCACTTCGTTGCGGAACCCGTAGCCACATGTCTCCACAACAGCCGTATGAGGATCGACATCCATTCCATCATGCGATCCGAACGGATCGCGGGATGCTTCCTGGGCACGGGCTGCATCGCGCAGCTCCTTTGCCCAGACTGCCACCCGATCGTTTTCCCTTGACATGGCATGCCTCCCTTCCTATTAAATGTGTGTCCGGTTAGATAGCTTCCCCGCCATGCGAGATGTCCCTCGAAACCGCATCGCGCGATGAGCCTCGGGCGCTTTCGCGAAGCTCATCGACCATATCCGACAGCCCGATCTGCCCGTTGTCGGCCTCAAGCACGCCAGGCCGCAGGTACGCATCGCGCCCCTCGGATGCAGCCAGGTTCTTGCCGCTTGCCTTGTCGAGATAGCGCTCCTGCTCGTGCACGATTTCGCCAAGGCGTTCGTTGCCTTTGGCGGTCATCTCCTCATGGAAATCACCCATTGTGCTGCGGTTCAGTATCCAGGAGACGTTGGCATCGGTTGCCGGGTACTCCTCGTTGCCCAAGGCTGTGGCGATGTCGCCGCGCTGCCACCGCACGCAGGCATCCTCGATGATCTCGGGGTTGGCTTCCTCGAACGCATGCCCAAGGTCGGTGTGATACGACCCGTGCGACCACTCGCCAGCAGCCTTGTCGTAGCCGTAAGCCACAACGAATGGCTCGTAGTTGTTCTGAGGGCGGAAGAGAAGCGCTGTGTCCCCGAACTCTTTCAGCACGATGTTGCCCTTTAGGTCGATTGCGTTTAAAGCTGCTTGCCTATCATCATCAACCATAGAGAATCACTCCTTTCACGTTTCCTAGATTCTACCAGCAACTCTGGTAAACCTTTCCACTTTTTCAGTTATTCACCGTTTGCGGCAAGATAGTCCTCCTCAGCCTTTTTCGCTGCTTCCCAGCGCTCGTGGTAGCCCTCGGCAGTGGACAGTCCCCCGACTTGCGCTACCTGCCAATCGGAGAAGAGGGACGTTGTGCGGTTGCAAAGGGCCTTGAACTCCGGATCGCTTTCCAAGAGCCGTTGCCTCTTTGCCTGTTTGTCGCGCTCGGCAGCATCGCCGCTGGATGCCTTTGCGCGTGGGCTGCCCGCATAGAACTTGAATCCCGATTCCTTGCGCAGCCAATCGTCGAGCTGCATGGCAAAGCGAGGGGTGCTGTTTGTTTCCTTGTACTCTTTCGAGTAGCAGTCGTACGCGGCGAGCACCTGCGCCGGCAGGTAGCCCTCGCGCAGCCTTTTCGCGAAGAGTTGCTGTGCCTGTGCCTCCCTTTTCGGGTTGGGCTCCTTGATGGACCTACGGCAGAGCTCATCGAAAGCCTTAGATTCTTTTAAGCTCAATGAAAAGTTCCTCAGCGAGCTTGCGAGCGTATCAATCGGTGCCTCGGCACCGCTCAGTGAGCGCAAGCGAGCGTCCTCATGGGTATCGCAATCCGAGTTATCCACAACGGTGGCATGAGCGGTCTCGGATAGATCTATTGATACTTTTCCCTTGTTACTTTTAACAATATTAAGCATGTCCTCATTTTGAGGACGAGGGTCGTCTTGATTTTGAGGACATGGGTAAGCCAAATCCTCATTTTGAGGACGTGGCTCCTGACCTGGGGTTTGTGGATAACCGTCAAGCACCGGTTTTCCACAAGAATCAAGGGCAGGAGAGTTATCCACAGCAGCGTTCGGCAGGTTGTTGACCTTGTGCATGCGCGCTTGCGTAGCGGCATCGATCAGCTTATGCACCTTGTCGCTTGGCTTCGGCTCAACAGGCAGATGGTAGACCGTCTGCCTGCCATGCCGTGTGTTTCTCACCTCAACGGTGATGAACCCCCATGCCTCAAGCTCGTCACGGTACTTGTAGAAGCGGTTCTTGCTGATGTTCGTTTCCTTCAGGATCGTCTGGGTCGATGGGAAGGCAACGCCGCCCTGGCCGGCGAACGAGGAGAAGTACGAGTAGAGCCCCTTTGCCTCGATGGACAGCTGCGGCAAGCGCGTGAGCACCTGCGGTGAGAACCCGTATCCACGTGAGAAGATGTTGTCGAACACCAGGATGTTCTCATCGAACTGATCAGCTTGCAGCCCATCATTGTGCTTCGGCACGCTTTGATTTACTTGCTGGTTAGACATGCTCCCACCCCCTGACGTTATGGGGATCGAGGCCGACCGAACGAAGCTCCGCCATGCAGTCGTGAACGGTCTGCGGAGTGAGGTCGCGGCTCAGCTTGCAGGTTTCCTCAACGGAATACGTTTTGCTCTTATCTTCCTGGCTGAGCATAACAAGGTAGAAGCTCTTGGCGCTGATGCTGATTGGCAGGTGCCAGAAATCCCTATGTATGGCAAGCTGCCCCTCGCCGTCGAAATCGAACGGCACGACAAGGGGGTGCTTGCGGTTCTGTGCGTTAACAGTTGGCATAAAAAAGCCACCATCCTTTCTCTTGTTGTTGTCAGGACAGTGGCGAATCGGTAAATCCGTTTGCCATCGCATGGCTTTTCGGATAATATTCCAATCGTGTTATCGGTGACGTTCACGGCTTCCAATCGTTAAGCGTCACTGTCCTGTGTGGCTTTTACGCCACCGTCCTTAGAGCCCCAGGTTTTCAAGACGCCAGGGGCTCTTTTTTTGTTTTCAATGATTTGCATTCTATGGCAACTGGCAAACCCCGACAACCCTTGAATTGCGGGCTGAGTTGGGCTTTTGGTTACCGGTTTGCGGTTACCTTTTTGGGAACATAGCGGGCTGAGTTGCCCTGATTTTTCAAATAACGTTTGATTTTTTTGAATAGTTATGGTAAGATAAACAGAGATTTCGAACGAAAGCTTTTACCTTAAAAATAGGTCGAGATGATGCGAGATTTGGTTACCTGAACGGTTACCCTTCGATTCGTGAGTGCAGAACGCCTCCATTTATCAATGATTTTCGAAGTCGTAGATGGTTCAAGTCCCATCTTCCGCATTCATCATTAGAAGAGAACTTTCATTTATATGGAAGTTCTTTTTTGTTTCTATATCCATAATACCCAATATATCATTATACACGAAAAAGTCAATAAAAAAAGAAAAAAATTAAAGGAAAGCAAAAAGTTTTGTCGAATAATAATAATGAGGAGATTCAAAATGTATTATTCTGATGAGATTATTGAAGAAGTAAGATCAAGAAATGATATCGTAGATGTGATATCTACTTATGTAAAACTGCAGAAAAAAGGAAGCTCATATTTTGGCCTGTGCCCGTTTCATAATGAAAAGTCTCCTTCTTTTTCTGTCAGCAGACAGAAGCAGATGTATTATTGCTTTGGATGCGGGGCAGGAGGAAATGTATTTACATTTCTGATGGAGTATGAGAATTATACATTTGTTGAAGCGTTGAAATATCTGGCAGACCGGGCAGGAGTGGAACTTCCGGAGGAAGAGTATTCCAGAGAAGCAAAAGAACGTGCGGATACCAGAGCGATACTTCTGGAGATCAACAAAGCTGCAGCACAGTATTATTATATACAGCTTAAGAGCAGCCGGGGTGCGGTCGGACTGGAATATTTTAAAAAGCGTAAGCTTAGTGATGAGACCATTAAGGCGTTCGGTCTGGGTTATTCGAATAAGTACAGCGATGACCTGTATCGGTATCTGAAGTCCAAAGGGTATAAAGATGATATGATTGCCAAGGCGGGATTGATCAGCATTGATGAAAAGAACGGGGTGTATGACAAGTTCTGGAATCGTGTGATGTTTCCGATCATGGATGTCAACAGCCGGGTGATCGGATTCGGCGGCCGTGTTATGGGCGATGCAAAGCCAAAATACCTGAACTCCCCGGAGACAATGATCTTTGATAAAAGCCGGAATCTGTATGGCCTGAACCGGGCAAGGCGTACCAAAAAGCCATATTTCCTTTTGTGTGAGGGCTATATGGACGTGATATCATTGCATCAGGCAGGATTTACCAATGCGGTTGCATCACTGGGTACAGCACTGACACCGGGACATGCTGCACTGATTCACAGGTATGTACAGGAAGTGTATCTGACTTATGACAGTGACGGGGCCGGTACAAGGGCGGCATTAAGAGCGATGCCAATCCTGAGAGATGCCGGAATCACAGCAAAGATCATAAGAATGGAACCGTATAAGGACCCGGATGAATTTATTAAGAATCTGGGTGCAGAAGCATTTGAAGAGCGAATCGCAAGTGCGAGAAATGTATTCATGTACAGTCTGGAAGTCCTGGAGAAAGACTATGATATGAATTCACCGGAAGGAAAGACGGAGTTCATGAAGGAGACGGCAAGAAGGCTTACACAGTTTGAAGAAGAAATTGAACGTAATAATTACATAGAAGCAGTGGCAAAGGCCTATCATGTCGGATTTGAAGAGCTTCGAAAATTGGTCGGTAAGATGGCGGTACAGACAGGACTTGCAAAGCCTGCAGAAAGACCGAGGGAGATACAAAATAACAGGAAGAATAAAAAAGAAGACGGAATTTTAGTATCCCAGAAGGTGCTGCTTACATGGCTGATTGAAAGTGAAGAGATTTTTCACCAGATTGAAAAGTATATTACACCGGAAGATTTTTCGGAAGGACTTTTCAGAAAAGTGGCAGAACTTTTATATGAACAGTATGAAAAATATGAAGCCAATCCGGCGCAGATTATGAATCATTTTACAGATGAAGAGGAACATCGGGAAGTGGCAGGACTGTTCCACACGAAGATCAAAGAACTGACAACGGTGAAGGAGCAGGAAAAGGCACTGCAGGAGACAATTCTGAGAGTCAAGGAACACAGCATTGAAGAAGCAACAAAGAATCTGGATCCTACAGATATTCAGGGATTGCAGCGCCTGATGAATGAAAAAAGAAAGATGCAGGATCTTCGGACACTGCATATTTCCATTAATTAAGGATAAAATATAAACAAGCAATGAGAGGATGGACATTACATGGACGAAAATATTGTAAAATTCCAGGAAAAATTAAGAGAACTTGTATCACTTGGAAAAAAGAAAAAGGGAATCCTGGAGATTCAGGAAATTAATGATTTCTTCTCTGATATGGAACTGGATTCAGATCAGATGGAGAAGGTATTTGATTACCTGGAAGCAAACAACGTTGATGTGCTCAGAATCAGTAATGACGATGATGATATTCCGGATGAAATCGTAATGTCAGACGAAGATGATATTGATGTAGAGAAGATTGATCTTTCGGTACCAGATGGAATCAGTATTGAAGATCCGGTACGTATGTATCTGAAGGAAATTGGAAAGGTGCCGCTTTTGTCGGCAGAAGAAGAAGTTGAACTGGCCAAAAGAATGGCAGATGGGGACGAGGAGGCAAAGAAGAGACTGGCAGAAGCAAACTTGCGTCTGGTAGTAAGTATTGCAAAACGATATGTTGGTCGTGGTATGCTGTTCCTTGACCTGATCCAGGAGGGAAATCTGGGACTGATTAAGGCAGTAGAAAAGTTTGATTATCATAAAGGATTTAAATTCAGTACTTATGCTACGTGGTGGATCAGACAGGCTATTACAAGAGCAATCGCAGATCAGGCAAGGACAATCCGTATTCCGGTTCATATGGTTGAGACAATTAATAAACTGATCCGCGTATCCAGACAGTTACTGCAGGAACTTGGGCGTGAACCTACGCCGGAAGAGATTGCAGCTGAACTTGATATGCCGGTAGAAAGAGTAAGAGAAATCCTTAAGATTTCTCAGGAACCTGTTTCTCTGGAAACACCGATCGGTGAAGAAGAGGACAGTCATCTTGGAGATTTTATTCAGGATGATAATGTACCGGTACCGGCAGAAGCGGCAGCCCAGACACTTCTGAAAGAACAGCTTGACGAGGTTCTGGATACTCTGACAGAAAGAGAACAGAAGGTATTGCGATTAAGATTCGGTATGAACGATGGACGTGCACGCACACTGGAAGAAGTTGGAAAAGAATTTGACGTTACCCGTGAACGTATCCGTCAGATTGAGGCGAAAGCGCTCAGAAAGCTCCGTCATCCGAGCCGCAGCAGAAAATTAAGAGATTATTTAGATTAAGAAAAGAGGCGCCTATGGAACTATCAAAGAGACTGCAGGCAGTTGCAGATCTGGTGACAGAGGGCGCTTCTGTTGCAGATATCGGTACAGATCATGGTTATATTCCTATTTATCTTATAGAACACAATATAGCCGGAAAGGTGATCGCACTCGATATTAACAGAGGCCCGTTGGAGAGAGCCAGAATGCATGTGGTCGGACATGGACTGAAAGGGAAAATAGAGACAAGACTTTCGGACGGACTTGAAAAAGTGCTTCCGGGAGAAGTGGATACAATGATCGCTGCAGGCATGGGTGGAGGACTGGTGATTAAAATTCTGACAGAAGGATATCCGGTAGTAGAAATTTTGGATACAATGATCCTGCAGCCGCAATCTGAGATTGGTAAGGTGAGAAGATTTTTAAATGAACATAATCTTCAGATTACCGAGGAAAATATGGTTGAGGAAGATGGAAAATTTTATCCAATGATGAAAGTCATACACGGAAAAAAAGAAGAATATACAATATGTGAATATACATATGGCAAACGTCTGCTTTTGGAACAGCATCCTGTCCTGAAAAAATATCTGGACAGAGAGATGCAGATTAAAGAGAGTGTATTTCAACAACTTTTTAAACATCAGAACAGTGCAAGTGCTGCCGAGAGAATGGAAGAACTGAAACAGGAAATCATACTGACACAAGAGGCTTTAAAGTATTACGAGTAGAAGAAAGGGAGTATGTAAGATGTTGTGTAAAGATGTAATGTATGAGATTGAGAAAGAATATCCGCTTAATTATGCGCTGTCGTGGGACAATGTAGGACTTCTGGTGGGAAGAGATGATAAGGAAGTAAAAAGGATTTATATTGCATTAGATGCCACAGATGAAGTAATAGATGAAGCTGTCAGGACAGGAGCAGATATGTTGATTACACATCATCCGATGATATTTTCACCGATTAAGAGAATCCATAATCTGGATTTTGTCGGAGAACGTATCTTAAAACTGATACAGAACGATATTTCTTATTATGCTATGCATACGAATTATGATGTACTGGGAATGGCAGACCTTTCCGGGGATAAGATGAATATGAAGAATGCAGAAATTCTGGAAGTAACTGCAGAAGGGGATATAGGGAAAGAAGATGAACCCGAAGGGATCGGAAGAGTATCTGATCTTGAGACACCGATGACTCTCAGAGAATGCTGTGAAGATGTGAAGTCTGCATTTCATCTGGGGGCAGTAAAGGTATTCGGTAATCTGGAAGGAAAAGTAAAAAGAATAGCAATCTGTCCGGGTTCCGGTAAAAGTGTGATTCAGGCGGCACTGGATAAGAATGCGGATGTTCTGATCACAGGAGATATCGGACATCATGAAGGAATTGATGCGGTAGCCCAGGGACTGGCAATCATCGATGGCGGACATTATGGGATTGAACATATCTTTATTGAAGATATGAGACAGTATCTTGAAAAACATCTCAGTGAGGTTGAGATTGTTGCGGCACCGATCAGTCATCCGTTCCTGATCGTCTGATTCCATACATAACCCGGAGAGAAGAAATGAGGTGCAGGTATGAATGAAGTTTTTTATACAGTTCAGGTAGGGGACTGTGACAGAAAGTTTCGGGAAGGAACAACATATCTGGATATTGCAAAAGAATATCAGCATGAATATGAGCACGATATAGTATTAGTATTTGTTGATGGAAGGTTACAGGAATTATTTAAAACATTAAAAAAAGACTGTAAACTTGAGTTTGTGACGACTGCAGATTCGCTTGGATATAAAGCGTATCGCAGAAGTATGAGCCTGATGCTCGTAAAAGCGGTATATGATGTGGCAGAACATAAGAATATCGATAAAGTCCGTATTCATTATTCTGTAAGTAAAGGATATTATTGTACGATAGAAGGCAATATAGAACTCACACAAGAGTTTCTGGATAAGGTAGAGAGACGGATGAGGACAATGGTAGAAAAGAATCTGCCGATTCAGAAAAAAAGTGTGCATACAGACGATGCGATTGCAATGTTTGGAGAGCATGGGATGTATGACAAAGAACGATTGTTTCATTATCGAAGGGTATCACGTGTGAATATTTACAGTATGAATGAATTTGAAGATTATTATTATGGATATATGGTTCCAAGTGCCGGATATTTAAAATATTTCAAATTATATTTGTATGATGAAGGGTTTGTAATTCAGATGCCAACCCAGGGTGAGCCGGAAAAAGTACCTCCGTTTGAACCACAGAACCAGCTGTTTCATGTGTTACAGGAATCAACGAAATGGGGAGATGCTCAGGGAATAGAAACGGTAGGTGATTTGAACGATAAAATTACCAGAAGTGATGTGAATGAACTGGTACTGGTACAGGAAGCACTTCAGGAAGAAAAAATAGCGCAGATTGCGGAACAGGTCAGAGTACGTTCGGATGTTCGGTTTGTACTGATCGCGGGGCCGTCTTCCTCCAGTAAGACAACGTTTTCTCATCGTTTGTCTGTACAGCTCAGGGCGAATGGACTGTGCCCGTATCCAATTGCAGTGGACAATTATTTTAAAGAACGTGAAGAGACTCCGAAAGATGAGAATGGCAATTATGACTTTGAGGGGCTGGGAGCGGTAGATGTAGAACTGTTTAATCGTCAGCTTCAGGAACTTCTCGATGGAAAAGAAGTGGTAATACCAGAATTTAATTTTGTCACGGGACACAAAGAATATAAGGGCAGACCGAAAAAGTTAAAGGAAAATGAAGTGCTTGTAATAGAAGGAATTCATTGCCTGAATCCGGAATTAACCAGAAATCTTCCGGATGAGAACAAGTTTAAAATATATATCAGTGCACTCACGCAGCTGAATATTGATGAACATAATCGGATTCCGACAACAGATGGGCGTCTGATCCGCAGAATTGTCCGAGATGCGAGAACGAGAGGAACTTCTGCAAAAGAAACTATCCGTATGTGGCCGTCTGTACGAAAAGGTGAGGAGTGTAATATATTCCCATATCAGGAGGAAGCGGATGTGATGTTCAATTCTGCATTGATTTATGAACTGGCAGTATTGAAACCATATGTAGAAGCACAGCTTTTTGGAATTGAAAGAGAGTGTCCGGAATATCTGGAAGCGAAACGTTTGTTAAAGTTCCTGGATTATTTTGTAGGGATCGGAAGCGAGAATGTGCCGGCAAATTCACTTTTAAGGGAGTTTATCGGTGGCGGATGTTTCCATGTATAATGTATAAAGTATAAATGCAAAAGAACCTGTCATCGTTAGCTTCTTTTGCATTTTTGGGTATAACAAAGTATGCAAGAGAAGTTGCCGGTGGCAAGTTCTATGTATCAACATGCGTTCGGAAGAAGCAGTCACCTATTAAAGATAAATATTTTTGAGATGTTCAATACGCGAAGTCATATTCTGCATCAGGAGATCTGTAAGTGTAATTGCAGCCATGGATTCCACTACAACAACCGCACGTGGAACGATAACCGGATCATGTCGTCCAGAAATAGCAATTTCGATGTTTTCTCCGGCAGTGTTTACTGTTTTTTGTGGTTGGGAAATAGATGGTGTCGGTTTGATGGCTGCGCGTAATATAATGGAACTTCCATCGCTGATACCGCCGAGAATCCCCCCACTATGGTTGGTCTGCTTCAAAACTTGTCCGTTTTCGGAGATGAAAGAATCATTGTTGATACTTCCTTTGGAAGATGTAACAGAGAATCCATCACCGATTTCTACACCTTTGACAGCCCCGATTGACATAACGGCTTTGGCGAGGGAAGCATCCAGTTTGTCAAAAACGGGCTCCCCGACACCTGCGGGCATACCTTCAATAATACATTCAATCAGACCGCCGGACGAATCCTGATCAGAAATACATTGTTCCAAATAGGCAGCTGCCTGCTGTGCGTATTCCGAATTTGGCATATAAAGGCGGTTTTCATTAATTACAGAATAATCATAGGCATCGGAAGGAATGGATACAGGACCGATTGCTTTGGTATAGGTAGTAAGTTTTATTCCAAGACATTCAAGAATGCGGGAAGCGACAGCTCCGCCGGCAACGCGTCCAATAGTTTCTCTTCCGGAAGTACGTCCGCCGCCGCGATAGTCACGTAATCCGTATTTTTTATCAAATGTATAATCGGCATGCCCCGGACGATAGCAGTCTTTGATATTGCTGTAATCATGAGAACGCTGATCGTTATTACGGACTACGAGAGAAATAGGTGTTCCGGTCGTATACCCTTCAAAAACGCCGGAAAGAATCTCGACTGTATCCGATTCTCTGCGGGCAGTAGTGAATTTACTTTGACCAGGTTTTCTGCGGTCAAGAAATGCCTGTATATAATCAGTGGTGAGAGGAATCCCGGCGGGACATCCGTCTACGACGACTCCGAGAGCCGGTCCATGGGATTCACCCCAGGTTGTGATCCTGAATAAAGTTCCAAAAGTTGATCCTGCCATATCTGTGTCTCATGATTACCAAAAAAAAGTCACAAAAGTTCCCCCCTGCCATATCTGTGTCTCCTTAGTTCGTATGTATTCGGTCATAAAAGACTGTGTTATTATATAAAATATATTATATAAAAAAAGCATCGAAGCCGCAATCATAAATTATTTATAAAATATCTTGTGAAAAAATTTGGATTTTATCTGTACTTTTCTATATATGCATATTATAATTAGAAAGCATGAACTTTATTATAAGCAGGTAAATTTCATTGTAGAGGAGTTAGAATTAATGAGCATTAGAGAAAAACATACAGATAAAATGGAAGAAATATTAGAGAAAGAAATGTATGCGGATGAGGGATTTTCAGAAATTGATGAAGAGGATCAGAGACCTGAAACACAGAAAGTAATGAAACAAGAAAGAAGACAACAAAGAAAAAACAGAAGAAAAAACAGGAAATTGCGTAATAAGATAGCAATTGTACTTTCGCTGATCGTTTCGGTCATTGCAATTGGTTATGTGGGTACGGCAGTATTTTACAGTACACATTTCTTTTCAAAGACTGTCATTAATGGAATAGACTGTTCGAATAAGAATGTAAAACAGGTAGAGGAATATCTGGAGAAAGAAGTTGCAGATTATAAACTGACATTACTTGAAGCCGATAATAAAACAGAAGTAATTGAAGGAAAAGACATATCATTAAAGTATGTACCCGGAAAACAGGTAGAAAAACTGATAAAAGGACAGAATCCGTTCCTGTGGATCGAGTCGTTATGGAAAGGCCGCAATATGAAGGCAAAGATCGGGGTAGAGTATGATGAAAGCGCATTAAAAACGCAGATTGCAAATCTGGAATGTATGAAAGAAGAGAATCAGATTGCACCGGTTAATGCACATCCGGAATTCAAGACGGACAAATTTGTGGTTGTACCGGAGACGGATGGTACAACGATCAAGACTGAAGAGTTCCGTAAGACAGTAATAACCGCAGTGAACGGGGCAAATGAAAAGCTTGATCTTTTAAAAACAGGTTGCTATGAAAAGCCGGCTTACACATCAGATTCCAAAAAGGTAACAGAAGCCTGTGATGCAATGAACGAATATCTTGGAGCAACGGTTACCTATGATTTCAAACCGAATACAGAGGTTGTCGATTCTTCTATGATATCTAAGTGGGTTAAAGTTGACGATGATATGAATGTGACATTCGATGAAAGTGCTGTGAAAGAATACGTTCAGTCACTTGCAGCAAAGTATGATACAAAGGGAAAAGAAAGAACATTTACATCAGCAAGCGGTAATACCGTTACGGTTTCGGGTGGAAGTTACGGATGGAAGATTGATCAGGAAGCAGAGTACAATGCGCTGATCGCGAATATTCAAAAAGCGGAAACAGTAACAAGAGAGCCTAATTATTCAAGCCGTGCAGCAAGTCATGATGGAAATGATGTGGGAAATACTTACGCAGAGGTTAATCTGACAACACAGCATATGTATTATGTAAAAGATGGGCATATTGCTCTGGAGACAGATGTTGTAACGGGAAATCCAAATAAAGGAAATGCAACTCCGACCGGTGTCTATTCGCTTGCATATAAAGCAAAAGATCAAACGCTTAAGGGAACGAAAAAGGCAGATGGTACTTATGAGTATGAGACGCCTGTAAAATACTGGATGCCGTTTAACGGAGGTGTCGGTTTCCATGATGCATCATGGCAGCCTACATTTGGAGGCAGCAGGTATCAGACAAATGGATCACATGGATGTGTAAACATGCCGCCTGAGATGGCCGGAAAATTATTCGAACTTATTTCGGCAGGAACACCGGTGGTAGTACATAATTAGAGAAAAAGGAAATATAATCATGTATGAATTAATCAAAAAAGACGGCCTTGCAAAAAGAGGACGGCTGCATACGGTACATGGGGTCATCGAGACCCCCGTGTTTATGAATGTCGGTACGGCAGCTGCAATTAAAGGGGCTGTGGCAACTACGGATTTGCAAGAGATAAAGACGCAGGTAGAATTATCAAATACTTATCATTTACATGTGCGTCCGGGAGACGAAGTGGTAAAAAAATTGGGCGGACTTCACAAATTTATGAATTGGGACAAGCCGATTCTTACCGATTCGGGCGGATTTCAGGTGTTTTCACTTGCGGGACTGCGCAGAATCAAAGAAGAGGGAGTGTATTTCAATTCCCATATTGACGGACATAAAATATTTATGGGGCCGGAAGAGAGTATGCGGATTCAGTCGAATCTGGCATCTACGATAGCGATGGCATTTGATGAGTGCCCGTCGAGTGTAGCTGACAGGGAATATATAGAAAAATCTGTGGCGCGTACGACCAGATGGCTTGTACGATGTAAAAAAGAAATGGAACGCCTGAATTCGCTTCCGGATACAATTAATAAGCATCAGATGCTTTTTGGAATCAATCAGGGCGGAGTATATGAAGATATCCGTATCAAACATGCGGATGAGATTTCAAAACTGGATCTGGATGGATATGCGGTTGGCGGACTGGCAGTCGGTGAATCGCATGAAGAGATGTATCGGATCCTGGATGCAGTTGTTCCCCATCTTCCAGATCATAAACCGACTTATTTGATGGGAGTCGGAACTCCGGTGAATATTCTGGAAGCAGTTGACAGAGGCGTAGATTTCTTTGACTGTGTGTACCCAAGTAGAAATGGAAGACATGGACATGTGTACACGAATCATGGAAAACTTAATCTGTTCAATGCCAAATTTGAGCTGGATGACAGACCGATTGAAGAAGGATGCCAGTGTCCGACATGCCGCAATTATTCAAGAGCATATATCAGACATCTGTTAAAAGCAAAAGAAATGCTGGGAATGCGTCTGTGTGTGCTTCATAATCTGTATTTCTATAATACAATGATGGAAGAGATCCGTGATGCGATCGATCATGACTGTTATAAAGAGTATAAAGAGAGAAAAATTGCCGCTGTAACGGGCAAGAATGAATAAAATAATGAAAAAAGTATAAAAAACCTTGCTGAATGCGAGGTTTTTGTGTATGATAGCAATAGTGTTTAAAGATGAGTAGGAGGAAAAGAGATGTTTTCATTAGCAGCACAGAGTTCCAGCGGTACAAGCTGGGTTATTTTAATTGTTGTATATGCAGTTATTTTCGGAGGATTCTACATGATCTTCATGAGACCTCAGAAGAAAGAACAGAAGAGAGTTCAGGCAATGATCAACGAGATGGAAGTCGGAGATACAGTACTGACAACAGGCGGATTTTACGGTGTACTGATCGACATCAGTGATGAAGATGTAATCGTAGAATTCGGAAGCAACAAGAACTGCCGTATTCCAATGCAGAAAGCAGCAATCGCACAGGTTGAAAAAGCATCTGCAGAATAAAATGCAAAAGAATGGAGAATCTGTATAATGTGCAGGTTCTTCTTTTTTATACAAAAATATGTAAGAGGGATCAGAATGCCAACGTCAGTTCCTCCACATCTTTTAGTGCCCAAAAGGTAAAATTGTGCCTGGAAAAATGCGAAATAAAGCGATATTGTTCGTATAAATATACACAAATTGCACAAAATTGCATACAAGGGCGATTTTGAAAACGATTATCAGAATAAGCCTTGATATTTTCTTCACGAAATGGTATACTGACGGCGCACAAGAAAATGAAAGATAGGAAAGGGGAACAAAAAGATGGCACATTTTGAGCAGTGGGCTGGTTTTAAAGGAAAAGAATGGGTGAACTCAGTTGACGTTCGCAGCTTTATCCAGGAGAACTATACACCATATGAAGGAGACGAATCCTTCCTGGAAGGACCAACAGAAGCAACCGATACATTATGGGGTAAGCTTCAGGAACTTCAGAAAGAAGAGCGTGCAAAGGGCGGCGTTCTTGATATGGAAACTGAAGTAGTATCTGGTCTTACAGCATATGGCCCAGGATACATCAGTGAAGAGACAAAGGATCTTGAGAAGGTTGTTGGTCTTCAGACAGACAAACCTCTGAAGAGAGCTTTTATGCCATACGGTGGAATTAAGATGGCTGAGCAGGCTTGTACAACTTACGGTTATCAGCCAAGCGAAGAACTTCATAAGATCTTTACAAAATATCATAAAACACACAACCAGGGAGTATTTGATATTTATACGCCTGAAATGAAGAAAGCAAGACACAACAAAATCATCACAGGTCTTCCGGATACATACGGAAGAGGACGTATCGTTGGTGACTACCGTCGTGTAGCTCTTTATGGTATCGACTTCCTGATCGAGAAAAAACAGTATGACTTTGAGCGTTATGCAAGACACGGAATGAAGGGAACAGACTTCCGTCTTCGTGAAGAGCTTGCAGATCAGATCAAAGCTCTGAAAGAAATGAAAGAAATGGCAGCTGTATATGGCTATGACATTTCACAGCCGGCTAAAGATGCTCACGAAGCAGTACAGTGGCTGTACTTTGGATATCTTGCAGCAATCAAGACTCAGAACGGGGCTGCAATGAGTGTTGGACGTATCTCTACATTCCTTGATATCTATATTGAAAGAGACTTAAAAGCTGGAAAGATCACAGAAAAAGAAGCTCAGGAATTAATCGACCACATGGTAATGAAATTCCGTATGGTTAAGTTCGCAAGAATCCCATCATACAACGAACTGTTCTCAGGAGACCCTACATGGGCAACACTGGAAGTTGGTGGACTTGGACAGGACGGACGTTCTATGGTAACAAAGAACGACTATCGTTTCCT
>OGPW01000561.1_pt1 | contig 29547 bp, 25 predicted proteins | sample 1553061 | NCBI WGS metagenome assembly OGPW01 (sample SAMEA2580292, study PRJEB22360) | human gut metagenome | biome: human gut; feature: human-associated habitat; material: faeces | place: Denmark | collected 2008/2010
TTTCCGGTTTATCGATCCGGCGGGCATCCGGGATACGGCCGACCCGTTGGAGCATATGGGCATCGAACGGACATTGCAGCGCGTACGACAGGCTGCAATTATCCTGCTGATGGTCGACGCCAACGATCCATCCGAACAAATTGAAGCGCAACTACAATCTATACCGGTCGGGGAGGGGCAGCAAATCGCACTCATCCTGAATAAATCCGACAAAGCAACTGAGGAACAGATCGCGTTATCAAAGAAAACCTTACAGCAAAAAAACGCCATTCCTGTTTTGTCTATTTCAGCCAAGCAAAAAGGCAACTTACAAGCACTAACGTCATTGCTGTACGATTCCGTTCATGCCGATGAGTCGCTCCGTTCCGGACAACTGATTGTTTCGAACGCCCGGCACCACGAAGCATTAGAAGCCGCACGCGGAGCCACGCACCGGGCCCAGAATGGACTTGCAGGAGGCATTTCCGGAGACCTGCTCGCTCAGGACATCCGCGAAGTTCTGCACCATTTGGGCACCATTACCGGTGAAATCACGTCGCAGGACATACTGAATTCCATCTTTTCCAAATTCTGCATCGGCAAGTAGCCGACGCTGAACAACAATCACGATCAATTCTAAACGAACCGTTAGGCGATCATAATGAGCGCCTTTTGTCGTTTGCGTTTTTTCGTTGCTCTTCCGTATCACGTGTTCCTCACCGCGGTTTTCGCCCTCATTTGGCCCTCGGAACATTGCTTGCTTTTTCCCTTTTCCTATGTGATAGACTTATGGGACGAGGTGGGATGGACTGGTATGAGCCGGGACGAAGCAGGATGACTTTAGCGCTCCTAAAACGTACAAAGCTATGAGTAGCAATATTGAAATTCAGAAAATCTGTATGTTATGTGGCCAGCCTTTCATTGCCAAAACCACCGTTACCAAGTACTGTTCGAACAGATGTTGTAAGAACGCCCACAAACAGAAACTCAGAGAAGAAAAAATAAATAAGACAAATCAAGAGACATTAACCCAACTTAATTCTCAAATCACTCCTATTCTTAGCAAGGAATACCTAAGTGTGCGGGAAGTAGCCGTCCTTTTAGGGATTGGCAAGTCTACCGTCCACCGGTATTGCGTCGATGACCAGATAAAATGTATCAGGATCAACCGAAAGATATTCATCCGGCGGAAAGACATTGAAACGATGTTCGATAATGCACCACCTTATGAAATAAGGGAACGGTCACGCAACCCTATCACAGAATTCTATTCGATGGAGGAGATTATGGAGAAATACAACTACAAGAAAGGCTGGATATACAAGATCATTAAAGATAATGAAACCCCTAAAGTCTTTTATGATGGCCGTGCGCTTTATAGTAGAAAGCATATCGATAAAGTGTTCTCCAAGATGGTGCCTGATCCAACCATTACTGAATGGTATTCGGTAGAAGATATCCAGGGAAAATATGGAATGACTCGTATCGCTATTTCATCTTTCGTGTATGATCATGCTATTCCTAAAAAACGTGAAGGCAAAAATGGCTTTTATTCCAAGAAACATTTCGATCGGGCAAAAGGCATTGAGGTTCCCGAAGACTCTTTATACTATACAACCGAGGAAGCTATTTCCAAATACAATCTGACCAGAGATTCGCTCTACTATCATATCAAGATAAATAACGTCTCGAAGATCAAAGAAGGACGGCATATTAAAATATCGAAAGCAGAGCTCGATGATGTATTCGAAAAACAACCAATAATATATTAAGACTATGGCGACAAAAGTAAAATTGCGGCGCAAGCCGATCACGCAAGGACGTGAAACACTCTACCTGGATTATTACCCCCCGATCCGTGACCCGGAAACAATGAAGATGATCCACAAGGAATACCTGGGCATCTATATCTTCCAGGAACCACAAAATGAAATCCAGCGGGAGTATAATGCCGATATATTGTTGAAAGCCGAGGCTATTCAGGCTATGCGTATCCAAGCGATAATCAATGAAGAGTTCGGCTTCCTCGATAAACGCAAGCAGAAAGGCGATTTCCTTGCCTATTTCCGGAGCTTTCTGATGAAGAAAGACCCGAAGTGGAAAATGGTTTACGCCCACTTCGAGAAGTTCACTAAGGGCAAGTGTACTTTCGGGGAGGTCAATGTCGATCTCTGCCGAAAGTTTCGCGAGTACCTGCTGCATGCAAACCAGCTCAAATTCCCCAAGAAGAAACTGGAGCGTAATTCAGCCGCCGGGTACTACTCGACTTTTCGGGGGCTGTTGAAAATCGCCTACCGGGACAAGATGATCCGGGAGAACGTCAATGACTTCCTCGAAAAGATCGAGTACACGGATGTTAAAAAAGAGTTCTTGACGGCCGAAGAATTGGGGCGGCTGGCAAATACTACATGCAAGATCCCAATCCTTAAGGCGGCATCGCTTTTTGCCTGCCTGACCGGATTGCGGATCAGCGATATATTGAAACTTGATTGGAAACATATTGTCCCGGCGCAGGACGGCGGTTACTGTATGCGCCTCAGAACCGAAAAGACCGAAACGGAAACTACTTTACCGATAAGTGACGAGGCGCTGGAATTATGCGGTGAACGTGCAACAGGCAAAGTATTCAAAGGGCTTGAACGCAGTATGATCCAACATCCCCTACATAAATGGCTCAAGTCGGCCGGCATAGAGAAGCACATCACATTCCACCTTGCGCGGACATTTTGCGCCATGCCGCAAAACGTCTTTCGAAAGTGCCCATGTCGCGGTCTGCAACCTTGAGGATGCTGTGCGCCGACTCCATGATGTTCGCATATTCGACGGCACTGGTCAGTTGCGACTTCATGGTGCTGAACAGCATATACCCGTTGAGCATGTATGCGAACGGAAAGGCGTTGCGCATTGAGGGCGGATGCGAATATTGAAGCCGGTTTATAGCTGCTTTCTGCCGCGTGTTGTAGGCGGAGAAAGTCTGGTTGTTGCTTTTTATCAGTCCCTTGACGATATCGGCATTCTGGCGCTGAAGCTGCTTCTGCTGGGCGGCCAGCACCTTGTTCGCATCGGCGGCTTTCGGCGTCGATGCGGGGGTTTGGGGCAGCAGCCCGGCTTGCGTGAGTCGTGTCTGGACGCTCGGAGGCAACACGAACGTATGCTCAGGGGTGGTGCGGAAAACTTTCGTCTGGACTTTACCCGTCCCGACGCCCAGATTCATCGCCTTGTCGGTGGCCGTGCGTACCTGCCCCAATAGTCCGAGAATTTCGTTGAGCCGCGCTTTGGCCGCGTCTGTCTTGATATTAAGCTCCCGTCCGCGCTCCAAATGGACAAGGGCCGAGTTGATCTTGCCTATCGACCGGGTGAGCGTGGTCTGGGTTGTGTGCGTCGCGTCGGCGATATTGCCGAAAACAGCCCTCGAATGCCCGATGATCTGCTTGGCATTGGCCTCGACGCCCTTGCTGTTGAATGCCTTGCCCGGATTGACGACCAGCTTGATACCCTTGGCCTCGATGCTCGTTATCGTACTCAATATGCGGTCGAGCTTGCCCTGACCGCTTTTTGTGTCGATATTGAACGTGTAGTTGTAGCTGCGCTTCTTGCCGTCCTTGTCTGCCTTGAACGCTTTGTCGAGAGCCTGCATCGCCTTGTTGACATTGCCGATGGCGGTGGACATATTCGCCTTGAAGCCCGCCAGCTTCTCGACCGCAGTAGTGAAATTACCAAGCTGGGTAACGGCCTCGGTAGACTCAACCTGAATGTTGTATTTTACATTATACGTTTGATCGGACATAGTGCGCTGTTCTTCGGATAAGAATAGGCGCCCTGCCGGGTCATAGATTAACATCGGCCGCCGACCGCGCCCGAGGCATAAAAAATGGCCTGCATCCTTTCACGGGATACAGGCCCAACTGCAAGTCAATCTATTTAAGGAGTAAAAATGGCCTTCGCGGAGTTGTGCACCATGAACTGCTCGTGCAGCCAAAGGGCCTCTTCGGAGAGGGATGCGAAATCCTCGTCCGAAATGGTGTCTAAATCTACGCCGGGGAAGTAGTGCCTGATATAAAGCAGGCGTTGACGAATCCGCTGTCCGTCCCGCACTACAGCCCCGTTTATCAGTTTACCAGTGTGCTCTGTCGGGTCTGAATGATCTCGGCGAGCTGTCCCATCAGCCCGAACAGGAACAATGAGTCGGTGTCGATGAGTTCCTTGTCGCCGTCGAGGAAACAATCCTTTGCCAGCGTGCGCATGGCCGTAACCTCGTCTTTCTTCGACGCGGCCATGAACTTCGAGAACTGCGGGAACGTAGGTTCGCCCATGTAGGCGACGTAATACTCCTTCTCGCCGCTGTCCGTATCCCCGAAAACGACCATCGGGCAGACTTTGCGGAGCTTCTTTTCGGCTTTAAGGGCCTGGGCTTTTTCCTTGATTTCAGACTCCTGTTTCAGAGTCAGGCTTTTCTCTTCCATAACAATCTTTTTTGTGTTCATGGAAGGATAGAAAAGCTATCCTGTTGAATGTTTACAACTCAACCATCAACGGGACACTCTGCCGGTAAAGGTTCCGGGTATATCTCGAAAAACGATCAATGCGGATCAATCGTCCATCCGGGCTGAATCGACACAGCGCCGTTCGCCTCATCAAGTTTAGGCAAGGGAACAGGAAATTTAAAATGGCTGAAATCAGCGCCGTATTTTCCACCTTGAGGTTTAAATACAACGTCGATCATCGCCTGTTCGAAACCATCGACAAAACCATTTGTATTCCATATATCGGACAACACGGTTTTCAAATCGACCTCGTAAGAGATTATTTCAGTATTGTCATTCGTTGCGCGGATCGTTTGTACGGGATTGCAAACAGCATCATACCATGTATTCATTTCCTGCCCCGCGTTCCACACTCCGTCGATAACGAGTTGCGGTGTAGAAGCGTCATCCCCATACAGACGGATCTCCCGGATGTCGTTCTGCTGCATATCTGCCGGATAATTCGCAGCCAAACCGATGATCTCGAACGCACCTCCGTCAGCATAGCATGTCAGCACGGGCTGATCCGGCGCGTTGTTGCAGGCTTTGGTACGATCCAAATAGAATGCGTTTACCCGCTTCCCCGCACTGTATTCAATCTCCACTTTCCTATTCGTACCCATATCCCAGCTTTTCAAGTAATCGTTCAGTTTGGTTCCCGCTTTCAGTTTAGCAAACAGATTCGAAACGATTTGCTCCCGTAATGAAGCGATAATCCGGTCGGCGGTCTCATCGGTCGGAAACACATTGTTTATTTCGCCCACGTTGCCGGCATAAAGGATGGGGATTACTCCCGTGGACGCTGCGGCATTCATCGGCACCCGAAACTCATCCAGTTGCTTTTTTATCTCTTTCCGCACCGAACCCTCCTGCAAACCGTCAGCCGCACGACAGGTCAGCTCCGTGAAAAGCGACTGTTCGATCATTTGTTTTATAAATGTATCGTGGCTTCCATCCGGATCGGCCGGAATATCAATGCGGCTTACGCTGGTTCGGGTAACGATACGCTGCAAGAGCACGTTGCACAGGTAATAATTATCATGCGAAGGAGTAGCCGCCGCAATTTCATGGGCCCAGAAATAATACATATTGTTATCCGAGAATGCGGCGTCCGGTAATCCGAGGTGTACGGTCGAAAACTTTTCCGTATTCTTCAATAACGCCGTTTGCCCGGCGCCGAAAAGCGCGGGATTCGCATTAGCCACGAACATGACCCGGTAACGGTTGTTCAACAGCAGCGTATCCTGCAACGCCTGCCGCTGCGCCCATGTCATATTCTCGCGTGTCAGCGGCCATGCGGTTACTTTGTCTATATCCGGAATCTCGCGCTGTTTTACCAATACGTCTTTATCCGCGTCATAGACAAGGTAGTGAAGCGAGTTGATACGGTCATCCTCCCCGACGGCACGAGTCTGTGCCTCGGCTGAACCAAGCGTATAATCCACGATCAGCGATCTGTTCGAATTGCCGACAAACGACGATTCATCACTGGCCTTATCGCAGGATACGCACGTCAGCAGTAAACCTATTGTTATTAATGTGCTGTATATTTTCATAATCTCCGTCTGAATTATTTCTGCCATCCGTCCCACTGGTCGTCGTCCACACCGATTTGCGATCCGTCGAACCCGGCGTATTTCACCGTAAAGTAATCTTTATGCAGGCCGTTGAACTCCAACGTAGTCCGGGTATTGCGCTTGATATGCACCTTTCCCCTGTTATACATGCCTTTAAACGGGAAAGTCTGCGGCTTGTCATCACCCTTGCGGTAGACGAAAATATCACCTTGCAGTTCCGAGGGCAGCAGGTTGAGCGTGATGATGTGGCGTTTGTTGACATTCCACTGCGGCACGCTGGTATAAATAAACGATTTAGCCCTGTCCTCAGCCAAAATTACCTCATCGTTGTCATTATCGCGGATATATATTTCCGTGGGGGTATGGTCGATATGAATATCAATTCTTGCCACTTCGTGTTCGAATTGATCTTCCGGAACACCCATGTCGATAATCAGTTGCCCGTTCAGCCGGTTCAGCGTAACGTTTTCCGTAAGCGCCTCTCCGCTTCGGAGCCAGCGGTTGATGACCTTGCGGTAGATATGCCCGGTGTTCACAAGGGCTTGTGATGCCTGCGATGCCTGTGCCTGAGCATTCAACACGGGCGTGAAGTCAATCAGGTGCGCGTTGAAATCGCAGGAATTTGTGCCCGGAACCTTTTCAGAAAACATCCCATCGAGTTTGGGTACGCAGACGAACGCGAATTTATATCGTTGTTCAGGCATATTCTCCAACAGGAACGAACTACCCGTTTACCGGGGCGGCAACGGCAGCGTGTTGTCGTCGTATGCCGACCTCGCAGTCGATGCGCCGCAGAGAACGATGCTCGGCATGGCTGCGACGTCTTACCCGTACGGCAATTTCAGCACGATCGCCCGCAAGCGGGGCGAGGGCTGGGACGCCTGCTGGTACGTTGCCCGTGCGGTCGTGGAGTACACGATGCGCATCATCCTCGGCACGCGGCACTCGCAATCGGCATACAACGCCGAGCTCGATACGGACGGTCTGTATCAAGGCGAGCTTGGGTCGGGCGTAACGAATATGCCGAACTGGGGTGATTACAACGGTTATTATCCGATCGTCCCGACCTCCGTCGGCTTGGAAAAAGGCGACGGAATCGGCATCGTGGAGTACAGCGTGACGAAAGGCGACGGCACGGCGGTTTACACGGCACCCGTTCCGGTGTTCTTCGGTCTCGTAAACCCGTTCGGGCACCTGTGGGGCGTCTGCGGGGGTCTCGTTATCGACGTGGGCGCGGAAAAAACGCTCGCGTATGTCGCGCCGTCGCTTTATGCCGGGTTCAGTTGGACAAATACCGAGGGCATGTTACTCGCGGCGGAACTGCCGCGCGCGGCGGGCTACATCAAGAAATATTCGACGCACCTGCTGTGCTGCCTGCCGACGGAGGGCGGCGCAACCGCCGCAACGTATTTCGCCGATTATTTTTACACTACGCCGAGCAGTCCCGGTTTCCGTGTCCGCTTGGTGGGCGGTTCGTCGAACGATGGCACGGATGCGGGCGCGTTCGTGACGATTGCGAACCATGCGGCGACGCTTACGGCTGCGTTTGTCTCCTCGCCCCTCTGCTTTTTCGAGGAAGACCCCACGATAAGCGAATAAGACGAAAACGAAAAACGAGCGTTCTTTGAAATTTTGACATACCGATAAGCATGCCACACGGCGGGATAGTATTTTGTTATCCCGCCGTTAGGCGGGTCGATTTTTTTTAATTTTCGGGGTTTCTTTGCCTATATGCCGCGTTTTCAGTAATTTTGCGCGTCCGATAATGTAGGACGGGTTGCTCTTTAGGAGGTGTTTGCTTTTCCGTGTCCGCTTGGTAGGCGGTTCGTCGAACAATGGCACGAATGCAGGCGCGTTCGTGACGAATGCGAACAATGCAGCGACGAATACGAATGCGAATGTCTCCTCGCCCCTAAACTTTGCAAGTAGTAACAGGAATAAAAGCGTCAAAGAGAACCTCGCCGCTTGGCGGAAGATAACAAACGCAGAACGGGTGCCGGTAGGCTGGCGACAGCTCGAACGCTCCCAAGTTAGCAAAGCAGAACCACAGAACCACCGACCCGATGAATGAAACGATTTGGCAACCTTTACGAGCGTGTCTGCGCTTATGAGAATTTAGAAACGGCGTTTTACCACGCCAGCGAGGGAAAGCGAAAACGCCCCGAGGTTCAAGAGTTTGCCTCCGATTTGGAGGCGAACCTACGCCAAATTGAACACGAACTCCGCACGCACACCTATCACACCTCCCATTACGACGTATTCATCAAGGGGGAGCCGAAAGAACGGATCATCTATAAACTGCCGTTCCGCGACCGGGTCGTGCACTGGGCGATTATGTTGGTCGTGGAGCCTATATGGGTGAGCAACTTTACGCGGGACGTGTACGCCTGTGTGAAAGGCAGGGGCATACACCCGTGCCTTAACCGCCTGCGCCGCGAAATGGAAGCCGACCCCGAGGGTACCGCCTATTGTCTGAAACTCGACGTCCGCAAATTCTACCCGTCCATAGACCACGACATCCTCAAACAGGTTGTCCGGGTCAAGATCAAAGACCCGGAACTGCTCGGGCTGCTCGACGAGATTATTTGCTCGGCGGACGGGGTACCGATAGGCAATTACCTAAGCCAATTTTTCGCAAACCTCTATCTTTCCGAGCTCGACCACATCATCAAAGAGCGGCTCAAAGTCCGTTACTACTACCGCTATGCCGACGACATCGTGCTGCTGGCGGCGGACAAAGCGACGCTCTCCGGGCATTTGGTGTTTATCAACCACTATTTGAACCACGAACGGGCACTCGACATCAAACGGAATTACCAGATATTCCCCGTCGAGAGCCGGGGCGTCGATTTCGTGGGTTACGTCACGTATCACACCCATTGCCTCGCCCGCAAGCGGAACAAAAAGAACCTTTGCCGGAAAGTGGCGGCGTTCAGAAAGCGCGGTTTGCCGGACGAGGAAATACGCCTCAAACTGGCGTCTAACCTCGGCTTCATGCAGTATTGCGATTCAATCCATTTATTAAATACTATCGGTATGAAAAAATTTAGTGAAGTACAGAAACAGAAAGGCAATTTTGAGGGTGCCAAACTCAAGCTCGACACGATCCTGAACAGGGTGTTGTGTCTCACGGGCTACCAAATTGGCGAATCGCGGTACCGCGACACGTGTTTAACCCTGCAATTCAAGATCGAGGAGCAGGTGCCGCAACCCGACGGGACGACACGCCCCGAGTGGGTGCAGCATATATGTTTCACCGGGTCGCAGGCACTCGTAAAGCAACTCGACGGGGTGGAGATAGACCCGCAAGACCCGCCGTATTGCCGGATTATAAAACAAGAGATCGAGGGCGGTCGGTGCTTCTACAAGATCATCGACCCCGAGTAAAAACCAAAAAACGAATGAAAACAGCAAACCACGCCGAAAGGCACGCATTTGTCAAGTATGACAACGGGCATTATCTGCTCTATCTGAACGAACAGGCGGCAACCTTTGACATGCCGGAACACGAGAACCCGATCGAGGGCTATTCCTACACGGGAGACATGGAGGACGGCTCGACGATCATCGAGGCGAAAGACATCACCGACGAGACCCGCCGGAGCAAGTTTATCGCCGGGTTGATCGGAAAGCGGTACTCTATCGACGCGCAGATCGCGATACTCGCCAACGGTGCCGACACCGAGGAGCACGGGCAGGAACTCCGGGAGTTTGAAGCGTACCGGAACAAGTGCAAGCAGGACGTGGACGAGCTGCTGAACCGTTAGAACCGAAACCACTAAATTTTTGGGGGTGAAAAGAAAAAAAGCCCCCGGCTGTTAGTAAGCCTCTTACCTCTGTACTAACATAAAATGCGCCACAACGCACAACCGAGGGCATAGACCTTTGGTCGCGTTGTGGCGTTTTATTTTGCCTATATGTTACGCAAACATAATTTTATGTTGCAGAGGTAAGAGACCACAAAGATACGAAAACATTTTGAACACCATTTTTATAAACCCCTAAAAACATTGTTTTATGCTGAATGAAAACACCTATTTCTTATTATGGCGGTAAACAAACTATGCTGAAACATATTTTGCCTTTAATACCCGATCACTCTTTGTACACAGAGGCTTTTTGTGGTGGAGCAGCAGTACTTTTTGCCAAGCGTCCGGTAGATGCTGAAATCATCAATGACATCAATATGGAATTGACAAATTTTTATTGGTGTGCGCAAGTGTATTATCCCGATCTTAAAAGAGAAATCGACAAAACGCTGCACAGCAGAGATGTACACGAGCATGCTGCACACATAAATCAATATCCGCAGTTTTTTTTCGCCAGTAGAACGAGCGTGGGCTGTTTGGGCTCTTTGCAAAACGTCGTTCGCTTCGATGATGGACGGCTCGTTTGGATATGATTTTAACGGTGGCGTACCAAAGAAATTACGAAATGCCAAAGACGAGTTTACAAACTTATTGTCTAAACGACTGGAACGTGTGACGATTGAAAATCGGAATGCTCTTGATGTGATAGCGACGTATGATTGTCCCAACGCCTTTCATTTTGTTGATCCGCCGTATGTAAATTCCGATTGTGGACATTATGACGGTGTATTTTCCGAGCAAAACATGGAACAATTACTTCGGTTGCTTCAAACAGTTAAAGGAAAATTCATGCTAACAATGTTTCCATATAATATGATAGAGGATTACGCCTTAAAAAATGGTTGGATAATTCATCGGGTAGAACGAACAATCAGTGCATCAAAGACAAGTCGAAGAAAGCAGGAAGAATGGATGGTTTGCAATTATGAGGACAAGAAACAGACGACATTATTTGATAAAGAGATGTTCTGAAATGCGTTTTAATTAGTGTTTAAAAAGCGTTTAATTTGTGCTAACATAGTTCAAGTTAAACGCTTTTACTTGGGACGCAAAAATTCCGAAAAAATGCACATCTGAATTTTTCAATCGGCACAAATGAATTTTGCGATTATACTACATTGATAAAAAGAGTGAATTACCAATAAATTAAAAATCAAAATTATCAAGCACATGAAAAAGTATCATCTTTACCTCTGGATTATCGCCCTCGTGGGGCTGATGACCTCGTGCAGCCAAGACGAAACCGATGCGCTGCAAACCGCTACCGAGAGCAACCGCGTGACCCTCACCGCCTCGCTGCCCGAAGATTTCGCGCAAATCGGGACACGGGCACTGCCCGCAGCTCCCGCCGGCCACCAATTGCGCTGCATACTCGAAGTATGGACGCAAGACCAAACGAGTCCGGTCTTGAAATACCGGGAAGAAAAAGTAGGACTGACCGGTGACAACGTAGTATTCGATTTCACGATAGATGAAGGCAAATACGACTGCCTTTTCTGGGCGGACTTTATCGCAACGGAGTCAAAAGATCTTCCTGCCACAATCGGAGGCCTAAGCACCACGCATTACGACGACAAGTTTTATGCTACTAATAACACCACCAACGGTCTGAAAGCCATCTCGATTATTGAAAACACGTACTTCTTTAACACCGATGCCCGGGATGCTTTCTTCGGTCACTATGTATTAAATAAAGAAACGGCAGCCGTGAAAAAACCCCCTCTCCCTCCCCCGACTCAGTCCTACTCTATGTATTAAATAAAGAACCGCCAGCCGTGACAAATCCCTCTATCCCTGCACTGACCCGCCCGTTTGCCAAACTGACGATAAAAGAAAAGAATGCTACAAACTACGGCTATTGCAGCAGGCTGACTGCCACGTATGATGTGCCTACCACGTTTAACGCGCTGGACGGAACGGTTAGCGGCACGGCTCAGGTGACCTGCGACAGCAAATCAGCCGAATCGCAGACCCTTTTCTCCGACTATATCTTAACCGATGCCTCTTCCACTTTAGGCAGTATTGCGTTGACCTTTACCGGGACTGAGGGCAAAGAACTGCAACCGGTCACCATCCCTGCCGGAATCCCCTCAAGCGCAACTACAAGACCAACGCTACCGGAAGCCTGATTTCGGAAAAGCTGGTACCCATCAAAGACGTGAAACTGACTGTGGACATCAACAGCGACTGGAAGGGTACTGAAGAGGAAACCATCCCTGCAAAGGTAGGCGACTACTATTACAAAGACGGCACATGGTCGTCAACCTACACCAACGATTCCTCGAATCCCTGCATCGGTATCGTGTACGAAGTGAATGCTGACGGCAAGAGCGGTAAGATTATGGGGCTAACGGAGAACAATCTTAGCAATAATTCAAAGCAATGGAGCACAGAGAATATCGTAACGGGAGCAACCAATACAACCGACGGTCGGGCAAATATGACAACCATCGCTAACTTGATTACAAATGGCAGCAAGAGCTGGGATACTTACTCTGCCTTCAAGTGGGTGACAGAGCAGAACAATAACACCGACAACTGGGATGCCGCAACTGACAAGTGGTATCTCCCTGCCATAGATGAGTTAAGCACATTTTACACAGCTTATGATACTTACGGTAAAGATAACTTCAATGCTAAGATAACCCAAGCAGGTGGAACAAAGCTCAGCAGCATCTACTACTATCCGAGTTCGACGGAGAACGATAACACCACTTACTATCATAAGCAGTTCAACGACGGCAAGACGGGAACCCAAAATAAAATAAACAACAACGCAGTGCGTTGCATCCGTACATTTTAATGCCCCCAGGCTGATTAGCCCTTTAGCAGCCCGTCTTGATGGGCTATTTAACACTTTGCGACGCAGCGTCAAAAACTGCCCGTGTAAGTGAAAGAAATGAATAACAGCGAAGTTTGATTGATAAAGAGCGGTACTTCCGGACATGGACGGACACTATTGGGGAAGTCCGTGCCCGTCTGCCCGCCTCCTTTCAAGCTCACTGTAAATTCAATTCAAACAGCTATTCGGACAACCATGCGTCAATGTCCGGGTGTCAAATCAGATAAGGCACTTCCCCGCCTCGCAGCGGGGAATAGCGCAAACGAAAAAGAAACAAGATGATGTACCTCCCTATCCGTGACGGCCTGGGAGGTACTTTTTTCATACAATTATTAAAGTACGAGAATATGGCAGAAAATTTGAATTAGCAGTTAAATGTTTGCATTACGATACATTTTACACTATATTTGCAAAAACTAAACATCATGGGAAAGCCTAAAACACTCCTTTTCCCCATGCAGGAAAAGATTATCAAACAACTCGGCGAGAATATAAAGCTGGCTCGTCTAAGGCGCTATTATTCAATGGCGCAGGTGTCGGAACGCGCTGGCATATCACGTTCTACGCTTTCTAAACTCGAATCAGGCAACCCAGGTGTAACTCTCGATACGCTGGTAAAGGTAATGTTCATACTCGGTTTACAGGATGAAGTTGCCAGCATTGCTGCCTTAGATACTATGGGGAGGAATATTCAGGACGCCAGATTGCTGAATAATGCTCTAAAAACTACGAAGAGCCATGAAAAGAACAAATGACATATATGTTTTCGCCGACTGGCGTGAACTTGGCAAGCAAACTTTCGTCGGGGTGCTTCATAGCGAAATGGTACGAGGCAATGAAATATTTTCCTTTTTTTATGATGAGAGTTGGTTGAGCAGCAAATCATCCGTGATGCTCGATCCGGATATTTTACCGTTTGTAGGACATCAATTTTTGCCGGGGAACAAAATAAATTTCGGCGTATTTCTTGACTCTGCACCTGACCGATGGGGCAGGATATTGATGAAGCGAAGAGAGGCCATTATCGCCCGAGAGGAAGATCGGAAACCGGAACCATTAACAGAAGCAGATTATCTGTTAGGAGTATTCGACGGAACCCGAATGGGCGGTTTGCGATTCAAACAGGAACCTGACGGAGATTTTCTGGATAGCAACAAGGAATTGGCTACCCCACCGTGGACAAACATCCGCGATTTGGAATACGCCAGTCTACAATTCGAAAAGGATGATAGCATCGACGATCCGGAGTACCGCAAATGGCTGAGGATGCTGCTCGAACCCGGCTCATCTCTTGGCGGAGCCAGGCCCAAAGCCAACATCATGGATAAGGATCAGCATCTTTGGATTGCCAAATTTCCCAGTGGTCGCGACTCGCGGGATATGGGAGCTTGGGAGAAAGTTGTAAATGACATGGCTGGCATGTGCGGGATAAACGTACCGGAATCCCAAGCTAATATATACTCATTTACCCAGCACACATTTATTTCCAAACGATTCGACCGGGATGATGAAGGCCGTCGCATTCATTTTTCAAGTGCGATGACAATGCTTGGTCAAACCGATGGTGCCGATTACAACAGTGGCATCAGTTATCTGGATTTGGTCGCATTCATATCAAAGGTAGGGGTAAATGTAGATGTTAACCTCGAAGAGTTATTCCGGCGTGTCGTATTCAATATCGCTATTTCGAATTGCGACGACCATTTGCGTAATCACGGATTTTTATTAACGGACAAAGGCTGGGAATTATCACCGGCATACGACCTCAATCCGGATAACAAAGGAGGCGGATTAAAATTAAATATTTCGGAAGACGACAACAGCCTCGACTTCGATCTCGCACGTTCGGTTGCGGGAATGTATCGGCTATCTGATCAAAAGGCTTCAGAGATAATCGAACAGGTAAGAGATGTTGTATCGGGTTGGGAAAGTCATGCTCAAAATATAGGGATTTCCCGCTCCGAAAGAGAGGAAATGGCAACCGCTTTTCGCTATTAAAACCTCTACCGATATACAGTAAACAATAGAGAATATACGCCGCTATCGTGGCGTTGATCCAATATTACTGCGTCAATGAATTTTGCATCATTTTTATCAATATAGCAAGAAGTAATTGATACAAAATCAGAGTAGTTTGGATAAAAATGTATATATTGCACCGGAAATAGTATCACTTTCGATGCAGGAAAGTGGTCTTTCGCTAACACATTAAATATCAATCAGTTGCAATATATCATAATTCTTATTTCAACTGATTGATAATCAGGTTCTTTCCTTGACTGCATCGGAAAGTAAATCTTCTGCCTTGGATAAATAGGACATACGATCCCAAGACCGACTCTCTCAATTGTGATCTACTCTTCCTCTTTAGCAGCTGCGTGTGACTTTCCGCGCAAAGCGAATCGCACCATAAAGTAATTGACAGGGAAAGCGACCACAAAGACACACAGCGGGGCATAGAGTTTCGGCACCCCGACCCAAAGCCATATCTCGAGCAGCACCAACTCGTTGAAAAGATTGATCAAATGAGCCGTCAGGAACTTGACCGCCCGGGCCCGGGTCGGTTTGACCCCGAATGTAAAATAACTCGACAGGACAAAATTACAGGAGATGCTGACGCAAAAGGCCAGCACATACGCAATCGCCGGATAAAGATTGTCAAAATTACGGATCAGGATCACATAGGTCCCGTAATTGACGGCCGTTGCCACTCCCCCCACTGCGGCAAAACGCACGAATGAATGCCCATATAGCTTTCGGACAAGGACGCACAGTCTATTCATCATCAATTCCCAGATATTCGCGGGTGGTAACAAAACGACACCCCCGGTTTTTGAGCCAGATTAACAATTGTTCAAGTTTACCCTGGAGACGCCTTCCCGAACATTGTGTAAGATACCGGGGAATGCCGAAGGCTGGGTCCCCCAACCGGTCGGAAAATTCCCACGGATGAAAATAGAGGTTCAAATGACCGTCATGCCGTAAAGCACTACGGCAAAGCATCTTGTAAACCGGCAACGGCATTACATGCAGTGAGAGCCAAAAAAGCGGTATACGGAACGGATAAGAAACCGATGTGGGATAAATCACCAGTCCCGCCTCTCTCGTGACGGTGCGGGAAACGCGAAGATTGTTATATCGCCCCGGAATCCAGGTGGGATTGATCGATGAATTATATCGATACCCAGCCGCAGCAAGCACCGCGGACGAAGCTGTGGCAAGGCGCGGAGCGCGATACCCCACGATCCGGGTTCCGGTCAATGCTTCCAGATAATGCTTACTCCCGCCAGGATCGGATTGTGCAGACTGGGCGTGATAATAGTCGTGCGAAGCTATTTCATGACCCGCTGCGACCATGCGCCGGATCGTTTCGGGGCGATGCGCGGCGAAATTCGCCGTAGTATAGAAAGTTACCCGCAGATTGAGCCTGTCAAGCATCTGCAACAAGACTTCCAACCCTGCGGAAGAAACCGCCAGTTGGGTTTGCAGATCGATCTCACGGCCTCTTTCGAGCGGAAAATCGAATTCTTCGACATCGAAACCGAGTGTTACTGTCATACGCCAAAAGCTATACGAAAAAAGTTTTTCAGCTCCCGGACCAATACATCCCCGGACATCTTCGACATGACAACACCCTCCCGCAACGTCGTTTCGACCTCCTCAATCCGCAACCCTTTGCTGCGTTCGGCAAGCATGATAAATTCTGTATCGAACAAGAAATCAGAGATGCGCGTGCGCAGCATCACATTCCGGGCTGCCGGGGAAAGCCCTTTCAGGCCTCCCTGGGTATCGGTATAACGGGTATTCAGGAAAAACCGGTTCAGCATCCTGGAGCCATGAGACATCAACTTGCGCATGGGCGGCAATTTGGAATGATAGCTCGCATTACGTACGGCAATCACCACATCGCAACCGTCAAAGACCCGGTCGATCACCTGCCGCATCGATTCCTTGGCGTAAGGCATATCGATATCGGTATAAATCGCGAAAGGCGCCTGGGAGCGGGCTAACCCAGCCCGGATGGCCGCCCCTTTACCGCCGTGAGGAATGTCTACGATTTCCGCATCGGGAATCGTCCGCAACAGTTGGTCATGCTCTTCTTTGCCGAAATTGCGGGACGACCCGTCATTGGCGACGATCAAATGCAGCCGTTTGTCAGGATAAAAACCACGCAATTCCGCCAACGAACAGGCCAGATGAGAAATAAAATCAGCGTTCGGATTGTAACAAGGACAAACGATATCGAGCGTATCGCCGGATCGAGCCGGACGCGACGAATCAACAGTTTCGGCCCCGGCTGCAAAGCTATCCGGAGACTCAGCGACGGGACAAAAAAACGTGAGCCACACCATGCGCGACCATGTAAAACAGAAGAACCACACATGGAGCCACAGTGTCTGGGTGATGAACCTCATCACGGGGACGGGACAAATCAGGTCGATCGGTACAAGACCCAACAATACGAAGTTACCCCAAAACAGCGCTTTATCCGTACGGGTACGAACCGGACGGCTCCAATACCACAGCATGAAGCCCGCCAATGCAATGATGTAAGTGTGTTTTTCGGACGAATCACTGAACAGTACCACCCATCCCATCAGGATGCCGAGAGCCTGGGCCCGGAAAGCCGCAGTGTCCCATTTACGCCGTGAAACCAGAAACAGCAGCGCCAGTACAGCAAGCGAACCGATCTGCAAAACTCGGAAATTGGGGAGCAGCCATTCGGCCAACGGTTGCGCATAGAACAACGACTCATAGGTCTGATCGGATTGATGGACTGCCAGGGCATTCAACCACTCTCCGTAATAAGGTATCAAGCCGGACAGCGGCAACTTCAACGCCGGGAGTAAAAACAACACGCCGCCGGTCAAAACGACATAACCCGCATTCCGCCAAAACCGCGGGTAGCAGACCAACAGAGCCAATGAAAAAATACCATAAATCTTTGTCAATCCTGAAACCATGATCAGCAACACGGCCCAGAACCCTTTATTCCGTTCGAGCAGGGAATAAGAGAAAAGGAAAATGTAGGCTACCGGAATGTTATACTGGAACGACAGCAGGCTCTGGGCAAGAATCGGCAACGTATAGAGAAAAATACGGCACTTTTGGTCGTGGGTAAACCGTGCGGGCAGAGTGAATACCGCCGCGAAAAACATCGTATAATTAAACAGGTTCCAGACAAACGGCCCGAGCCATGCGGGCAATACGGCGAATGGCGTGAAAAGCACCGAAAAGACCGGGGTATAGAGGAAGAAGCGCATATGGCTGGAAACGAACTCCGGCGTGTAAGGACTCACCCCACGCCAAAAATCGATCGTCGAATCGGCAAAGGCAAGAAAATTGAGGTGACGACCGCGGGAAACCTCCATAAAAGTAACCACGAAAGCGAGCAGAAAGCCCAGAATATACAGGTTGCGCTTATTGTAAAAGAACGACAGGTCGAATTTCGCCATAGCTCAATAAAAAATAAACTGTTAAAGCGCAAATGTAATGAAAATCGACCAAAAGCTGACTTACACCGGCCTAAATCAAGTTCTCTCCGACCAATATTCCCAAAACTCCATACAAATAGCGTATCTTTTTATGTGAACAGACGGTGCACGCGCATTCTCCGAATTATACCTATCTTTGCATCCCGTCACCCAATGCCTATGGAACAATATATCGAACGGATCGCAGTCCACAGCGTCGGCAACAAGGCCAACGGCGATGCGATATTGCTATCCTCGTCGGAACTGATGCCGGACGAAAGTATCCGCAACCTGCTGGCAACCTACTTTCTCTCGCCGTTTAAATCCGAAGAGTACTACAACCTCTACCACGAATCGTCACTGGAATTGAACGAAGCATACAATTTCGTCTCCCGCATTTTCGACGATCCGCAGGCCCTGCATGAACAATCCGTCCAGCTCGCCAAGCACCTCTACGAACAGAGCAACCACCCCAAAATCAAAGGGGGAGAATTCTACGTGGTCTATTTCACCGATTGCCCGTTCCACGGCGAAACGGTCGACGCCGTCGGATTGTTCAAATCCGAAAACAAAGATACTTTCCTGAAGATTTCCGCATCGGCGGCCGGATTCGAAATCGAAAGCCAGCAGGGCATCAACATCAACCGACTGGACAAGGGATGCCTGATTTACGACACCGACCGGGAGAACGGTTACGTCGTGGCCGTCGTGGACAATACGAATAAAGGAACAGAGGCCCGTTACTGGCTCGACGATTTCCTGCACGTCCGCCAACGGCAGGACAATTACCACCACACGGAAAACGCGATCTCAATGTGCAAAAGTTTCGTCACACAGCAACTGCCGCAACAATTCGATGTAACGAAAGCCGATCAGGCGGACCTGCTGAACCGCTCTGCCAAGTTTTTCAAAGAGAAAGAGACTTTCGACATGCAGGAATTCGCCAACGAAGTGATGGCACAGCCTGAAGTGATCGACAGTTTCAACTCCTTTTGTTCGGACTACCAGCAGCAGCGCGATATCCGCATCGAGGATAATTTCGAAATTTCAAATACGGCCGTAAAAAAACAATCCCGTTTCATGAAGAGCGTCATCAAACTGGACCGCAACTTCCACATTTACGTGCACGGCAACAACCAGTACATCCGCAAAGGTTACGACGAAGAGACCGGCATGAACTATTATCAGCTGTTCTTCAACGAAGAGCAATAACTATCCGGGGAAGAAAACCGAATACAAAACCGATCGTTACCAGTCACGCCAAACCGGATGCTCCCGCATCCGGTTTTGTTTCATATTCCTGGTCGGGCTTGCGGTCCGAAGCTAACAGCAGGCGCCCCAACCATACAATCATTCCGGGTTTAATCAGTCCTGCCAATTCCGATATCAGCAAATTCATACTTGAATTTCATAAAAAAGGTACCATATGGCGCTCCCCGGCATCACTCTTGCGGGATATTTTTTATCTTGACGAAAGATATTCAAACCAGTACATCAAGTTTCGCATATGGAAAAATCAGACATCGGAATCATCGGACTGGCAGTCATGGGCGAAAACCTGGCCCGCAACATGGAACGCCACGGCTTCAGGGTCTCGGTATACAACCGCACGGCACCCGGCGAAGAGCATGTGGTAGAGCGGTTCATCAAACATTACGGCACCTGGCGCCGCTTTACTCCTACCCGCTCGATCGCCGAACTGGCCGAATCGGTCGCACGGCCGCGTAAAATCATGATGATGGTCAAAGCCGGATCGGCCGTCGACGAACTGATCGGACAACTGCTCCCCCACCTCGACCGGGGCGATGTCATCATCGACGGAGGAAATTCATCGTTCCTCGACACGGACCGTCGCGTAAAAGAGCTGGCTGATAAAGGGATATATTTTGTCGGCACCGGCATTTCCGGCGGCGAAGAGGGAGCACTCAACGGCCCGTCGATCATGCCCGGCGGTGCACCGCAAGCATGGCCGCTGGTCAAAGATATCCTACAATCCATTGCGGCCAAACTGCCCGACGGCACACCGTGCTGCGCATGGATCGGACCGGGCGGAGCGGGACATTTCGTCAAAACCGTACACAACGGCATCGAGTATGGCGACATGCAGCTTATCTCGGAAGCCTATTCATTGCTCAAACGGCAGGAAAGGCTCAGCAGCGAGGCCATACACCGGACGTTCAACGACTGGAACCGTGGCGAACTGAACAGTTTCCTGATCGAAATTACGGCCCGGATCGTCAATTTCAAGGAGAAAGACGGCGGCTACCTGCTCGACCGCATCCTCGACGTAGCCGGGCAGAAAGGAACCGGAAAATGGAGCGCCATCGCCGCAATGGACGAAAACGACCCTCTGACGCTGATTACAGAAGCCGTTTACGCCCGGATGCTCTCGGCGCTCAAATCACAGCGCGAACAGGCTTCATCCCTGTTTCCGCCGTCTCCCGTAGGTATCCACAAAACGGGCAACGAAGCGATTCGCGACGCACTTTATGCAGCCAAGCTGGTTTCGTACGCACAGGGGTTTTCGCTGCTGCGCCAAGCATCGCTGCGATACGGCTGGCAACTCGATTACGGCACTATCGCCCAAATCTGGCGGGAAGGATGCATCATCCGCTCGGCATTCCTCAGTAAAATCACCGAAGCTTACCGACAGAATCCCGAATTGGAAAATTTGTTGTTCGATGATTTTTTCAGGAATAAGATCACAGAATCGGCAACCGCATGGCGCAGCGTGGTGGCGAACGGCATGCTCAGTGGCATCCCGCTGCCCTGCATGAGCGCTGCACTGAGCTATTTCGACGGGCTGCGGACCGGCGATTCGGCAGCAAACCTGATCCAGGCGCAACGCGACTATTTCGGGGCGCACACGTTCGAACGTACGGACGCCCCCCGGGGACAGTTCTTCCACAACGATTGGACAGGCAAAGGCGGCGACACCACCTCGGGCAGCTATAACGTTTAAAAACGGCATGATGAAAAAAGCAGATAATCAACTACTGGTCATATTCGGGGCTTCGGGGGACCTGACCAAACGCAAGTTGCTCCCCTCGCTTTTCGAACTCTATGTCCGCAACCTGCTCCCGGAGAAGTTCCGGGTATTGGGAGCCTCGCGGACGGCCTTCACGGACGAAGAGTTCCGCGAAGAACAGCGCAAAGCCCAGCAGCCGGGGGACGCGGTAGATGGGCTGCTCGGTCAGGGTGATGCTGTAAATGTACAGCTGGCCCTGGTCGTAGGTAACGGTGGCGGTCAGGTCCTGCATCCGCGCACCGAAGCCGACCCAAAGCCGGGTCGTCAGGCTGCGGTGGCAGTCGTCCAGCCGCAGCGCGTCAAAGGTCACGGCGGCGGGGCTACGTTCACTGGCAAAGGTCAGCGACCCGGCAGCGTTGAGCATATTAAAGGTGGGCGCGTCGGGCGTCTGGCAGGAAAAATAACGGACTGTGACCTCATACGCACCGGAAGGCAAAGCAATATTGTCTGCCGAGAAGGTCATCGGGTCGTCGCTGTGATAGCCGATCTGGTTCCAGATTTTTAAGCCGTCGTCGTCCGCGGCGGCAATGTCGGGCAGGGTGTTCGTAAAGTCGCCGGGCGTCAGCGCCAGCTTATACGGCGCGCCGAACAGCCCGGCTGCCAGCGCGCAGACAACGGCCAGCTCGGCGGCCAGCAGCGCCGCAAACAGCCGGTTGCGGCGGCAAAAGGCAATAAAGTGTTTCATCCGGGGCTCCCTCACAGTTTATCAGCCGTCCCAGATCATGAGCTTGGCGTTCACGATGGACGTGTCCTCAACAGTGGCCAGATAGTCGCCGTTCCGGTCCCGCGGGGTCTGGGTGCAGTCCAGCAGGCAGATGGCGCGGGCCTCCTCGGTGCCGTCGGCCAGACGAACCTTGTACTTGATGACAGCGTTGTCGGGGACATAGGCGCTCTGCACGTAGACCTGTACCCCGTCCATCAGGTCACTGTCGGCGCTTTGCAGTCTGCCGCCCCACGCCAGATCGTAGCCGCCGTAATTGCGGTAGGTCTGGTAGGCGTAGGCGTCGCCGTCGGTAGCGGGGTTTTCGGTCCAAAGGACCTGTGCGTGCAGGGCGCGCCCGGTGAACCGGCTGAAGAAGGCGGACTCGGCCTCCGCGTTGCTGTCCCAGACGTTCTCGTTGCAGAGAATCAGGTCGTCGGATCGTACGGCATCGGCAAGACCGGCCTCAATCGTGCGGACAAAGAACTGATAGGCAGCGAGGTTCTCGGCATGGTGGGTGCGCACGACACCGCGCAGGTAGCCGCCGTTCAGGCAGAGACCCGCCGCCAGTGCCGCCGTCAGGGCCAGTCGTGATACCACGGAGAGAACCTTCGGCAGCTTACAGCACAGGCCCGCCAGCAGTGCCAGCAGCGCCGCGGCGAGCAGCGTAAAGCCGATGGAGCTGGCTGCCGCGGGAATGTAGCCCCACTGCCAGGTAATGGCCTCGGGCTGCTGATAGCGGGCGGACAAAGCCAGCAGCAGCGCGGGCAGTGCCCAGACGGCCAGGCCGAACCCGGCCAGTGCGCCCAGCGTTCTGCCGCGCAGCTTTTTAAACGGCACGCCGAAGAAGATCAACAGTCCGGCCAGCACACCCAGCGCCAGCGGCCACAGCCGATCCCCGTTCGTGATGACCCCAGCGTCCTCCTGCAAAAGGCGGGAGTTCAGCCCAGGGAGCGACGCGGCCATCTGCTGCACGGTGACGCGCAGCACGGCGGGAATATCCAGAGAAAGCTCGTTGCCGGTGCCGCCGTTGCGCCCGCACAGAACGTGGAACACAAGCGCCGCGCCCATGCCGACCAGCGCGGGAGCCGTGTCCAGCAGGGCGTTTTTGACGCTGCGTCGGCGCAGCAGCCAGACGACGAGCGCCAGCAGCGCAAAGACATAGCCGATCTCATAGGTGCCGCAGGCGATAAAGGACAGCACCGCGCCCAGCACAGCCCAGCGGCGGTGCCGTGTCCCCTGCCACGCAAACAGGCAGAGCCAGGCCGTCATAGCCCAGAACAGCGCCCGCTGCGGTACGGCGTAGTAGCTGTACATGCCCTCGTTCCAAATGGGGGCCGCGGCCAGCGCCAGCGCAAAGCCGCCCAGCGCCAGCGCATCCCCGCTGCCCAGTCTGGCCGCCACGCGGCTGACAGCGAAGGCCGCCGCGCCGGTCCAGGCAATGATGTAGAACCGATAGTGCGTCAGGCTGGTGTAAAACAGCAGGTCGACGGCGTTCGGGTAATGGAACGGGAAAAAACGGACCTCCTGTAAGGTAAAGTACCGCAGCCGCCCCTGCAGGTCCTGCAGAGCATACTGCCAGAACGGCATCCGCTGGAAGTCATACAGCCAGAGGTTCAGCGTCAGCTTATCGTCGCCCTCCGGCGGGATGTTGACCGTGACGCGCAGATACAGCACGCCCACGGCAAAAATAGCCAGATAGGCCGCAGCCAGCAGCAGCCGACGGTACCGCCGACAAAATGATTTGACCTGTTCCATAGGGACGGGGCCCTCCTCCACAAAAATCACATATATACTAAATTATAGCATAAAGCCCCGCTGTACGCAACGCACAGCGGGGTTTTATGTAAATGCAATTTGTATAAGACTGCCGGAAAATACGAAAAGTAAAGCGAAAATCAATGCTTCAGCGGCTTTTTCAGCATACCCAGCAGCAGGGCCGTGGTCAGGGTGCCGACAGCCAGCGCAATCAGAAAGCCCGGCGGGTTTTCCATGACCGGCAGCAAAAACAACCCGCCGTGCGGCGCGGGACACCCGCAGCCCAGCAAAATCGTTATGAACCCGGCCAGTGCACTGCCTGCGATGCAGGCGAGGCTGACCCGCAGCGGATCGCGCAGTGCAAACGGCAGCGCACCCTCGGTCACGAAGGTCGCGCCCATCAGCAGCGTCTGCGGCGCAGAGCAGCGCTCGGTGCTGGTGAACCGCGTCGGGAACAGCAGGCAGGCCAGCCCAATGCCCAGCGGCGGAATCATGCCGCCCGCCATGACAGCGGCCATCAGGTCATACTGCTGGTCTACCAGTGCCAGCGTGCCGCTGACGTAGGCGGCCTTGTTGATCGGCCCGCCGTAGTCGGTGGCCATCATGCCGCCCAGCAGCGTGCCCAGCACCAGACGGCTGCCGCCCTGCATCCCATCCAGCTGGATGGAAAGCCAGGCATTGAAACGCCCGAGCGGCGGATTGATGGCCATGACCATCAGGGCACCGACAAACAGCAGACTCAACAGCGGGACCAGCAGCCCGGTTTTGATGTGATCCAGCTCCTGCGGAATGCGGCGGAACAGGTAATTCAGAAGCCGCACAGCCAGACCGGCAGCAAAGCCCGCGACAATGGCTCCCCAGAACCCGCTGGAGATCCAGCCCAACCGGGGGGCGGTGGTTGTGCCGAGCTGTGCCAGGTAGCCGCCCATCAGGCCGGGCATAAAGCCGGGGCGGTCCGCAATGCTGTAAGCGATGAACGCAGCCAGCACGGGGTACATCATCCTGAACGCAGCGTTGCCGACGTTCGTCATCATGGTGGTGATGTCGCTGCGGCCAAAAAGGTGCTGCAGCAGCAGGGAAAGCGCCAGCATCACGCCGCCCGCCACAACAAACGGCAGCATGTGGGAGATGCCGCTCATCAGGTGGCCGTAGTATTCGCGGCCCAGCTCCTTCCAGTCGCTGGTGCGGAAAGCGTGCCCGCCGCGGTAGACGGGAGCCTTGCCGGAAACGGCCTTTTCCAGCAGTCTGTCCGCGTCGCGCACGGCATCCCCCGCCGAGGAATAGACCAGCCGCTTGCCAACGAACCGTGCCAGCGGGATCGAGCGATCCACCGCCACGATCACGCACTCTGCGGCCTGGATCTCATCCTCGGTTAGCTCGTCGTTGACACCGGCAGCGCCGTTCGTCTCGACCTTGAGCGTCAGGCCGCGGGCCTGCGCGGCCTGCTGGAGCGCCTCCGCCGCCAGATAGGTGTGCGCGATGCCGGTGGGGCAGGCCGGCACGGCCCGCAGCTGATAGCCGGGCTTGGCGGCGCCCGGCGCTGCGTCAGACGGGGCAGACGGCGGCTCCTGCGCGTCCTGATCCTCCCGCGCGGAGATGGCGCGGCAGAATGCCTCGGGGGTCTCACTCTCCCGCAGGCGGGCGCAGAAATCGGTGTCCAGAAAGAGCGTCGCCAGCTCGGCCAGCGCCTGTACGTGCAGGTCGTTGGCTTCGGCGGGGGCGGCGATCATCACCAGCAGGTCCAGCGGCTTGCCGTCCGGTGTGTCGCAGGGCAGCGGCGGGTCCAACGTCAGCGCAGCCAGCTGCAGCTGCCTGACGGCGGTGCTTTTGGCGTGCGGGATGGCCAGGCCGTTGCCCACACAGACGCCGCCCAGCGCCAGCCGGGCGCGGACGTCCGCCGCAAACACAGCGGTGTCAGTCAGATTGTCAGTCCCGTCCAGCAGTGTAACCATCTGCTGCACTGCACCGGTGAGCGAGTCTGCCCGTTGGCGCAGTGCGACGCAGTCAGGCCGCAGGTAGTTGGCGATGCGCATGGTTTGAGCCTCCGTTTGGTGCCGCTGTGCTCCGTCAGCTGTCGATGCAGCGCGGCTTTTGCGGCGCAGTATTACTAAAAAAGCGGTTCCGCCGCAACGGAACCGCTATGAATGCTGTAAAAATTAGTTGAGCAGGGTCTTCTCCGTCTCGGGATCGAACAGGTGGATCTTGTGGGTATCCATAGCGACAGTGATCTTGTCGCCGCGGCGAGACTTGGAGGTGGGAGCAACGCGAGCCATCAGGTTCTGGCCCTGGTAGGTCAGGTACAGATAGATCTCAGCGCCCATCAGCTCGGAAACCTCAACCTCAGCGCTCAGGTGGCTGTTGGGATGCTTTTCCAGGAACTCCTCGTCGTCCTTGATGTCCTCGGGACGGATGCCGACCTTCAGGGTCTTGCCGACGTAAGCGTCCAGCTTGCCGTCAGCGGTCTTCTCCTTGGGCAGCGGAACCTCGGTGCCGGCCAGATCAACGATAAACTGATCGCCGGCCTTCTTCAGGGTGCCGTCCAGGAAGTTCATCTGCGGGCTGCCGATAAAGCCGGCAACAAAGATGTTGCAGGGATAATCGTACAGGTTCTGCGGGGTATCGACCTGCTGGATCATGCCGTCCTTCATAACGACGATGCGATCGCCCATGGTCATAGCCTCGGTCTGGTCGTGGGTAACGTAGATGAAGGTGGTAGCCAGCTTCTTGTGCAGCTTGATGATCTCGGTACGCATGCTGGTACGCAGCTTAGCATCCAGGTTGGACAGAGGCTCGTCGAGCAGGAAGACTGCCGGGTTACGGACCATTGCACGGCCCAGGGCAACACGCTGACGCTGACCACCGGACAGAGCCTTCGGCTTACGGTCAAGCAGGTGCTCGATCTCCAGGATCTTGGCAGCCTCACGGACGCGCTTGTCGATCTCGTCCTTGGGCATCTTGCGCAGCTCCAGACCGAAGGCCATGTTCTTGTAAACGGTCATGTGCGGGTACAGAGCGTAGTTCTGGAAGACCATCGCGATGTCGCGGTCCTTCGGGGGGACGTCGTTGATCAGACGGTCACCGATGTACATCTCGCCGCCGGAGATCTCCTCCAGACCGGCGATCATACGCAGGGTGGTGGACTTACCGCAGCCGGAAGGACCGACGAAAACGATAAATTCCTTATCCGCGATTTCCAGGTTGAAATCGGGAACGGCAGTAACATTGCCGGGGTAAACTTTCTTAACGTGACGGCAGCTAATGGAAGCCATAATGCTCATCCTCCAAATGTATTCAGTGGTTTCAGCCCGTGTAGAGGGGGCTGTTTCTGTTGACATGATTATAATAACAGGTTATAATCTATTTGAAAATAGCATTTTATTGATATAGAGGTGTCGAAATTGATATTTGACCCGGAAATTTACTGCACCGCTGCCGAAACGGCGGAATTGGACGGCACAGCGCCGCTGGCTCTGGCCGGAGAAGGCCTGTGGGTGGGGGTGCTTTCCCGCGGGGCGTGCCTGCTGGACGGCGTTGACCGCCCAGGCCAAAGCGGCGATATTCTGCTGGGCCCTGCCCCCCTGGTGCTGACGCCGCAGAGCGACTGCCACCTGCTGGCTGTGCGGCTGACCGGCCACTGCACGGACGCCTACTTATTGCAACTGGGGGCGGCGCGCTGGGCGGACGGCGCTGCCTGCCCCGGCGCGGCGGAGCTGATCGCACAGCTGTGCGGCGCGCAGACGGCCCCCATGGCCTACGCGCTGCTCTGCGCCGCAGCCAAGGCCGACGAGACCGCCCGTCCCCTGCCGCCGCTTGTGGCCGGGGCCCCGGCGGGCAATCCCCGCACAGATAATCCGGCAGAACTACATGTCCCTCTACGGCGTGGAGGAACTGAGCGAGCAGCTCGGCGTGACAAAAAGCCATCTGGTGCGCGTCTTTAAGCAGGAGATGGGGGTGCCGCCGGGCAAGTACATGACGAATGTGCGCATCGAGGCGGTCAAGACGCTGCTGCTGACCGATGAGTACAATCTGGACATGATCGCGGGCCTGACGGGGTTTTCGGGGGCCAATTATCTGTGCCGCGTCTTTAAGCGGGAGGTGGGCCTCTCCCCCGCGGCTTGGCGCACCGCCGCCGCACCCCTGCCCGCCGTACCCAAGCTCCCGCCGAGAAGTCAGGAGATGTATGTGTAAAAGAAAGGCTTCCCCCTTGGGGGAAGCTGTCAGCGGCTCCGCCCGCTGACTGATGAGGGGCAACCTTGCCATTGCAACCCGTTTACGGGCAGCTGTGGCAGACCCGTCCCTCATCCGGCCTCGGTCGGGGCCTCGGCCACCTTCCCCCGAGGGGGAAGGCATACAAAACAAATGCCCGATACGGCTCGTCACCGCATCGGGCATTCTTAACTTTATGCAGCTTTATTCCGCAGTCTTATACCCGTCCGGGTTGTGGCTCTGCCAGTTCCAGCTGTGGGCGCACATTTCCTCAATGCCGTACTGGGCCTCCCAGCCGAGCTCACGCTTGGCCTTGGAGGGATCGCACCAGCACTCGGCGATGTCGCCGGGGCGGCGCGGGTCGATGACATAGGGGATCTCCTTGCCGCAGGCCTTGCTGAAGGCGTTGATGACGTCCAGCACGCTGTAGCCGTGGCCGGTGCCCAGATTGCAGATGAACAGGCCGGGCTTCTGCTCCAGCTTTTTGATGGCAGCAACATGGCCGCGGGCCAGGTCGACAACATGAATGTAGTCGCGCACGCCGGTGCCGTCGGGGGTCGGGTAGTCATTGCCAAAGACGTGGACCTTCTCCAGCTTGCCGACAGCGACCTTGGCGATGTAGGGCACGAGGTTGTTGGGGATGCCGTTGGGGTCCTCGCCGATCAGGCCGGACGGATGCGCACCGATGGGGTTGAAGTAACGCAGCAGCGCAACGTTCAGCTCGGGGTCGGCGTGGCAGCAGTCGGTCAGGATACGCTCGGTGAACACCTTCGTGGTGCCGTAGGGGTTCGTGGTGCCGCCGACGGGGAAATCCTCGCGGATGGGCACGCTGGCGGGGTCGCCGTAGACCGTGGCGGAGGAGGAAAAGATGATGTTGTGGCAGTTGTGGCGGCGCATGACATCCAGAATGTTCAGCGTGCAGGCCAGATTGTTGGAGTAGTACTCGATGGGCTTGGAAACGCTCTCGCCCACAGCCTTGTAGGCTGCAAACTGGATCACAGCAGTAATGTCCGGGCACTCAGAGAAGATGTGCTCCACATCCTCGTGCTTGGTCATATCTGCCTTGTAAAAGCGGAAGTCCTTGCCGGTGATCTGCTTGACCCGATCCAGCACCACGGGGGAAGCGTTGTAATAGTTATCTGCCACCACGATGTCAAAGCCAGCGTTCAGCAGTTCGATACAGGTGTGGCTGCCGATATAACCGGCACCGCCGGAAACCAAAATTGCCATAAAAGTACCTCTCTTCTCGTCACCAAAATTGCTTGCGCGGGGCAGGCCCGCCTTCTGCCACAAGGATACAACGTTTTGGCCGCAGAATCAAGTAACGGGAATTTTATAAGGATGGATTTTTGTTTCCATTTATTTTCCCGCGCATTGATTTACAAGCATTTTTTGTTTTTTGCACATGGAGTGATGGAACACTTTGTGCAAATCAGAGAAAAAGCCCTCTCAGGCAAAGCCGTCAGGCTTTGAATGAGAGGGCTGCATTTTACAGCTTCCCGCACTGTTTGCCGGTGAAGAACCGCAGGGTGGTGTTGGCACGGAACACTTTCCCGGCCCGCAGGGCGGTGGAGGGGAACTCCGGGTGGGA
>OGPW01000572.1_pt1 | contig 29157 bp, 22 predicted proteins | sample 1553061 | NCBI WGS metagenome assembly OGPW01 (sample SAMEA2580292, study PRJEB22360) | human gut metagenome | biome: human gut; feature: human-associated habitat; material: faeces | place: Denmark | collected 2008/2010
CGCCGTAATTGTAGTCCGAAACGTCGCCCAGGCGGCCCACCTTGAACATCATGAAAGGAAGGTAAGGCATCAGGTCGTAACCGCGGCGCAGGCGGAACTGCTCGGCGAAGTCGCCCGTCCAGTTCGATCCCTCGAGCTCCATCGAGTCGGTGAACATCGCGCGGACGTAGTTCTTCAGCGGGCCGATCCGGTTCTGGATCGTGTCGGCCATGTGGTCGAGGTACTTGCGCACGGCCTTCTTGTCCATGTGGTTGAGGATCGAACCGGCGGCTCCCGGCGCGCCGTTGATCACGCAGGCGAACGAATTGACCTTCACCAATGCGTAAAATACGTATTTCCCTTCGGGTACGTCGACCGAAATCACCTCTTTGCCGATCTGGTCCGAGAGGTCGATCGCCTGGTCTATGCCGCTCATCGGGTTGGGAACCAGCTTCAGCGACATGATTTCGAACGTGCGCAGCGGATTGACGTCCGTCACGCCCGGATCGACGGTTTTGAATATCGTGAACTTCGAGATTTCGAACGTGGTCGGTCCCTCGATCTTCTCGGCGTCAACCAATACGACCTGTGCGCGCTCCTCGGGGGTGAGGTCTTCTGAGCCGAAAGGCCAGCCCGAACCTACGAGCAGGTCGCAGGTCATGCCGATTTTCTTCGCTTCGTCGAACGTGACCTTCAGTGCGTCGATCCACTCGTCGCTGAGCCAGCGCAGCGACTTTTTGCCCAGGTCGTCGCCCGTGGTGGGGAATGCGATGGGGTTGATCTCGACGCCCGCGATGCCGGCTTCCTTGAGCAGGTGCAGTTCGCGGACCAGTTCCGCAGCTTCGACCTTGTCGCCGTTCCACCACCAGCGTACGTAGGGGTGGTATTTGAACTCGGAATTCTTGAAACGTTTGTAAGCTTCGGAATCGAAACTCAGGGAGCCGGTTTCGGCGGCTTTGGCTGCGGCCTCGGCCAGGGTAGGGGAAAGTGCGGCTACGAGGGTGCCTGTTGCCAGCATGGCGCTCCGGAGAAGGAAGGTTCTTCTGTCCATGATAGGTTGTGTGAGGAGATTTAAGTTATGTTGTAGTATAATGTTTTGTCGATACCTGGCTGCCGGACCCTGTGGCCGTGCGGTCGAAGCGTCTCGCGGCACCGCCCGTCGTCCTGCTGTTTCCGTTCCGGGTTGCCTGCCGCGTGTGTTGCCTCCGGTCGGGCGACTCGGTCTGTCCCTGCAACGGTTCGTTCTGGTCTGCCGCGCTGCCGCGCCGTGATTTGCGTTTGTTCCCCGTCTGCCTCCGCCTCCTGGACCGTCCGCGTTTTCAGGACAGAACGCCCCGAAAATACCGAACGGCGTTCCGGACGTGATCCGCTCCCGGGAGTGCCTCCTGTGCCCGTTCCGCAGCGAAAAACGCCAGTGGGAAACGGAGAAAATCATCCGCTTGGGCGGGTGATTTTGAGGATTTTGACACTCCGGAAGCGCCTTACGGCACGGCCGAAACTCCACGAAGTTAGCGATAATTTACGGGTTTTCATAGCCTTTGCATGCATTATTAACATATTTCAGAAATTTTGTTCGATCCTCGAACCGGCTTCAGAGGGGCCCTGAAGGCCGAAATGTCCTGATTCTGACCGGAGACCGAGCCTTCGTCCGGTCATCTCCCGGAACGGGTTTCCGGTCCCTGTCGTTCTTCGCCCGCGGTATTCCGCGGAACGGCCGCGCGGGATTGTGAAATATTGGCCGGATTTTGTAAATTTGTGCTCTCCGGTTCCTTCTCCCCCGTCTGTCCCGGAACGGCAGTTGCCGCAAACCCTCAAAAAACGTAACGCATGAACGCTACCCCGAAAGTGACCTTCGCCCTGTTGTCCCTGGCCGCTGCGCTGTCGTCGGCGCCCCTGTCGGCGCAGGATAAATTCGCCGATATCGCCACCGCCCGCTACCAGCTGCGCAGTACGTTGGTCGAACCGGCGCCGCCGGAACTCCCGCAAAAGTTCCTGCCCGTGGAGAACGATCCGCAGGCTGCTTTCCGGCCGATGCATACCCTCTCGACCGGGGCTGAGTTGAAGGCCGAATTGGCGAAGCTGCGGGAACAGTACGCCCCTTATATGAAAGACGTGGCCCCGGCGCTGCCGGTTTCCCGCGCGAGCGTGCTGCTCGACGTGTTCGACTGGCGGATCGGGACGGAAGCCGATGCCGGTGATTTCGCCGCGGTCGAGCGCGGTGAAGGCGAATGGACCGCAGTGAAGATTCCGCACTACGGAGCGCCGCTGGGCCGTGCGGTGACCTACTACCGCAAGGTGGTCGACCTTTCGCCCGCGATGTTCCGCGCGGGGGCGCTGTTCATCTGTTTCAAAGGGGTGGATTACAAGGCCGAAGTCTACGTGAACGGCACGCTGGCCGGTACGCATACCGGCTTCTTCGCGCCGTTCGAGTTCAACATCGCGAAACTGGCCCGCCCGGGCAAAAACACGATTCTCGTGAAGGTTAGCAACGACTATACGACGACCGGCAATTCGTTGGGCGGCGAGAACGTGCGCGGTGACAAAATCTATGCGGCTACGGGTCCCGGTTACGACGAACCGGTGCAGGGATGGCACCACTGTCCCGCCGGTATGGGCATCTACCAGACCTGCCGCATCGAGGCCCGTAACCCGATGCACGTAAACGACCTGTTCGTGCGTCCGCTGCCCGAAGAGAACCGGGCCGAGGCGTGGGTGGAAATAAATAATTTCAACGAAACGCAAGAAAACGTGAAGCTGGTCGTCTCGGTATACGGACAGAACTTCGAACAGACGATCCTCAAAGAGATGGAATACATTCCGTCTTCGACCTTTATCCCCGGCGTGGGCGACCTTGCCAAACCGACCGACAACCAGGCGGTGCGGCTCAAGATGGGGCACGGGGTCAACTACCTGCGCATCCCCCTCGACATGACTGGTTTCCGCTGGTGGAATCCGGACACGCCGTGGCTCTACCAGTTGCAGGTGACCGTACAGGACGAGCAGGGCAACGAACTCGACGCGGCCAAGCAGCAGTTCGGCATGCGCAGTTTTACGATGGACACCGTTTCGGTGCCGCGCGGGCGCATGTACCTGAACGGAGAGCAGATCCGCCTGCGGGGAGCCAACACGATGGGGCACCTGCAGCAGTGCGTAATCAGGGGCGACACGGCCCAGCTCATCGACGACATCCTGCTGGCGAAGCTCTGCAACATGAACTACCTGCGCCTCACGCAGCGGCCCGTCCAGCCCGAAATTTACGAATGGTTCGACAAACTGGGATTGCTCAACCAGACCGACCTGCCGTTGTTCGGCAGCCTGAGGCGAAACCTGTTCTCCGAAGCGGTGAAGCAGGCCGAAGAGATGGAGCGCCTCGTGCGCAAGCATCCCAGCACGATCATGGTGAGTTATATCAACGAACGTTTCCCGAATGCCGAGGGGCAGCCGCAGCGCAGTTTCGGCGAGTTGGCCGAATACGAACGGCTCTTCACGGCGCTCGACCAGGCGGTGCTGATCACCAACCCCGACCGCGTGATCAAGGCGGGCGACGGCGATTACGATCCGCCCTCGCCGGGCCTGCCCGACAGCCATTGCTATAACGGCTGGTACAACGGCCACGGCCTCGGCCTGGGCAAGATGCACCGCGGTTACTGGCAGTCCGTCAAACCGGGGTGGCTCTATGCGTGCGGCGAGTTCGGTTCCGAAGGACTCGACCCCGAGGAGGTGATGTACAAATACTATCCGAAAGGGTGGCTGCCCGTGAAGGGGGACGAAAAGAGCTGGACGGCGAACCTGATCCCGCAGGCGCAGACGCACCGTTTCCATTATATGTGGTACAACACGCAGGACAACCTGCACGATTGGGTGCGGGCGAGCTGGGACCACCAGGAGTGGGTGACCAAGTTCACGACCGAGGCCTTCCGCCGCGACGGGCGGATGGTTTCGTTCGCGATCCACCTCTTTATCGACGCGTTTCCGTCGGGCTGGATGAAGACGATCATGGATGTCGACCGGGGGCCGAAACCGGCTTACTTCGCTTACCGCAACGCGCTCGCGCCGCTGATGACTTCGCTGCGTACCGACCGCTGGACGTTTTTTCCCGGCGAGCGGGTGAATGTCGAAGCGTGGGTCTGCAACGACCGCAACGATGCGCCGCAGGACTATACGCTGTACTACCAGCTCGAAAAAGAGGGCCGGGTGGTGTGGGCCCACAGCGTGCGTGCCGACATTCCCCGGAACGATTCCCGTTTCCAGGGATTTATCGACTTTGAGGCCCCGAAGGTGGGTAAACGCACTGCATATCAGCTCCGCATCTCGCTGAACGATGCTGCGGGCAATCCCGTGCACCAGAACGTCGAGACGATCGAGGTTTTCCCGGCGCTGAAAAAGAGCGCGGCGAAGGTCTGTGCCGTGGGCGACAAGGCGGCGGAGCTGGCCGCCGCAGCGGGCGCGGTTACGGTGCCGTCGCTCTCCGGGGCGCAGGTGATGCTTTGCGATGATATCGCGGCGTACAACAAGGACAAGGAGGCGATCGACGCATGGGTGGCTGCAGGCGGCAAACTGGTGCTGCTGGAGCTTCCTGCGGGCGACTACCGCATCGGCGCCGGTGACGTGAAGGTCGAGCGTACGACCATGGGCGAATACTATTTCGCCTCGCCCGAAGTGCCGCATCCGCTGATGAAGGCTTTCAAGCCGATGGATTTCAAGATGTGGTACGATCCCGCTGCGGGCTATGTACAGCCGTTGCTGGGCCACACCGTGTCGGCTCCCGGCTGGACGCCGCTGCTGCTGAGCGGCAATTCGAGCTGGGTCGAGGACCGGGGCCCCGTGATGGCGGCCTGCGAGCTGCGCCACGGCAAGGGACTGTTCCGCATCAGCGAGGTGAAGCTCGCCGGGCGTACGGTCAATCCGGTGGCAGGTTATTTTGCCGATATTTTGATTAACAGGTAAAAAATCGAATTTACCCTGTCCGTTCCGGATGGACTGTGCGTTTTAAGTGTGTGCGGGTTGTTTGCGGCCGGTTCCAGGTGATGCAGGGCCGTAGTTTCCGTAACGGCGGCCTTTCCTGGGTGGACGTATTCGTGTCCGTTTTGGTGTTAGGGATGTTAGGATATCCCGGTGTAATGTTCGATTTGTCGTTTTTGGGCGTAAAAAACATCTCTCCGGGATAACAAACCGGATGGGATGTCGTTAATAATTATTAGTTTTGCACGGTGTTTCGTAAAGTTTCAAACGATTATAATCAATTTGTTGGTAAGCATATGGAAAAAATGAAGAAAAGGAAAGCCATCGGGGCTTTCGTGAAAGGCGCAGCGTACTCGCTGACCGCTTTGCTGGCGTTCTCCTGCGGAAATTCGCAACAGGGAGGCATGCCCGCGCTCTCTTTGGCTGTAATGACTGTTGAACCCACGAGTCAGGAGCTCAACAGCGCGTATCCCGCTACGATCAAAGGGCAACAGGATATCGAGATCCGTGCGCGCGTGAGCGGTTACATCACCAAACTTTGCGTGGACGAAGGAGCAGTGGTACACAAGGGACAACCGTTGTTCCTGATCGACGCCGTGCCGTACCAGAAGGCGGTACAGGCCGCCGAGGCCGCCGTGGAGGTAGCCAAAGCCAATGTGGCCACTACCCAGTTGACCGTCGACAGCAAGACCGAACTGCACGCACAGAATATTATCAGCGATTACGACCTGCAGACCGCCAAAAACTCTCTGGCATCGGCCAAAGCCGCGCTGGCACAGGCCGAAGCCCAGTTGGCAAGCGCCCGCAACGACCTTTCCTATACGACGATCACCAGTCCTTCGGACGGAGTGGTCGGCACGATCCCGTTCCGTGTGGGCAGCCTGGTGGGCACCACCACGCAGGAGCCGCTGACCGTCGTTTCCGACATCAACAAGATGTTCGTCTATTTCTCGATGAACGAGAAGCAGTTGTTGGCGCTGACCCGCCAGAAGGACGGTTCGGTGAACAGCATGATCGGTGCGATGCCCGAGGTGCAGCTGCAACTGGCCGACGGAACGATGTATCCTGCCAAAGGCAAGATCGAAACCCTCAGCGGCGTGATCGACCTTTCGACCGGCGCCGTGCAGATGCGCGCCACCTTCCCCAACGCACAGCGCCTGCTGCGCAGCGGCGGTACGGGTACGGTGCTGATTCCGAGCGTTCTCGATTCTGCCCTGCTGATCCCGCAGAGCGCCACTTATGAAGTGCAGGATAAGAAATTCGTTTATGTACTGGGCGACAGCTCGAAGGTGAAGAATACCGAAATCACGGTGTTCCCGCTCGATAACGGCAAGCAGTACGTGGTGACGTCCGGTCTGAAACCGGGTGAACAGGTGGTTGTCGAAGGTGTGGCGACGTTGCGTGACGGCATGCCGATCCAGCCGATCACTCCCGAGCAGTCCGCAGCCAAAGTGCAGGCGATGACCCAGCAGATGCAACAGGCAGCCGCCGCACAGAAATGATCCGATAAAACGAAGAAAACCTTATGAAATTAGATAGATTTATCAACCGCCCGGTGCTGTCGACGGTGATTTCGATCCTCATCGTCATCCTGGGCTTGCTGGGGCTGATGTCGCTGCCGGTGGAGCAGTATCCCAATATCGCCCCCCCGACGATCCGGGTGAATACCACCTATACCGGTGCGAACGCCCAGACTGTGCTGAACAGCGTGATCGCTCCGCTGGAGGAGCAGATCAACGGTGTGGAGAACATGGATTACATGACCTCCACCGCCACCAATACCGGTGATGCGACGATCACCGTCTACTTCAAGCAGGGTGTCGACCCCGACATGGCGGCCGTCAACGTGCAGAACCGTGTGGCCAAGGCGCAGGGTTTCCTGCCTGCCGAGGTAACGCAGGTCGGTGTCATCGCCGAGAAGCGACAGACCAGTATGCTGCTGATTTTCTCGCTTTACAGTTCCGACAACCGGTACGACCAGCAGTTCCTCGAAAACTATGCGAACATCAACGTCGTGCCCGAGGTTAAGCGTATTCCCGGTGTGGGCGATGCGATGGTGATGGGTGCCGACTACTCGATGCGTATCTGGCTCAAGCCCGATGTGATGGCCGAGTACAAACTGATGCCGTCCGACGTGTCGGCGGCGCTGGCCGAACAGAATATCGAGGCTGCGCCCGGCCAGTTCGGCGAGCTGGGCGACCAGTCGTTCCAGTATGTGATGCGCTATAAGGGGCGCCTGCAGACCGAGCAGGAGTTCGAGGATATCGTGATCCGAGCCAATGCCGACGGCGAAGTGTTGCGGCTCAAGGATATCGCCAATATTGAGCTGGGCCGTCTGACTTACGGATTCAGTAATAATGTGAATGGGCATCCGGGTGTGTCGGTGATTATCTTCCAGACCGCCGGTTCGAATGCTACGGCCATTATCCAGAACGTCGAGAAATACCTCAAGAGCATCGAAAATACGCTTCCTCCCGGTGTCGAGGAAGAGGTGCTGATGAGTGCGAACGATTTCCTCTTCGCATCGATCGAAGAGGTGATCAAAACGCTGCTGGAGGCCTTCCTGCTCGTGGTGATCGTCGTGTACGTCTTCCTGCAGGATTTCCGCTCGACATTGATCCCGATGATTGCCATCCCGGTGGCGTTGATCGGTACCTTCTTTATGCTTTACCTGATCGGGTTCAGTGTGAACCTGCTGACCCTCTGCGCGATGGTGTTGGCTATTGCGATTGTGGTCGACGATGCGATCGTCGTCGTCGAGGGTGTCCATGCCAAGTTGGACCAGGGGTATAAATCGGCTAAGAAAGCCTCTATCGATGCGATGAGCGAGCTTGGCGGCGCGATCGTTTCGATTACGCTGGTGATGATGGCCGTGTTCATTCCGGTGAGCTTCATGACCGGTACGTCGGGTACTTTCTACCGCCAGTTCGGTTTGACGATGGCTATCGCTATCGGTTTGTCGGCTATCAATGCACTGACGCTGAGCCCTGCGCTTTGCGCACTGTTCCTCAAACCTCACGATCCGGATAAGGAGAAAAAGAGCACTTTCGTAAGCCGTTTCCATGCCGGATTCAATACGGCATATGCTACGCTGCTTCAGAAATATAAGAAGAGCGTGCTCTTCTTCGTGCACCACCGTTGGATGACTTTCGGCATTATCGGCGCGGGTATCGTGCTGCTGGTGTTCCTGATGAAAATCACCCCGACCGGTTTGGTGCCTAACGAGGATACCGGTACCGTCTTCGCGGTAGTCGATACGCCTCCGGGCACCTCCCAGGAGCGTACCGAAGAGTTGCTGATGAAGGTCGATAGCCTGATCTCGGCGAATCCGGCCGTCAAATCGCGTTCGATGATCACCGGCTACAGTTTCATTGCCGGACAGGGTAACACCTACGGAACGATTATCGTCAAATTGAAAGACTGGGGTGAGCGCGACGGCAAAAAGGGACAGGACCTGAATTCGGTGATCGGCTCGCTTTACGTACAGTCGAAAATGGGTGTTTCCGATGCGAACGTATTGATCTTTGCCCCGCCGATGATTCCGGGATACAGCGCTACCAACGGTTTCGAGCTGAACCTGCAGGACAAGACCGGCGGTGACCTGGATAAATTTTTCGGCATCGCCCAGCAGTTCCTTGCGAAGCTGAACCAGCGTCCCGAGATCGCGGCTGCACGCACGTCGTTCAACCCGACGTTCCCGCAGTACATGATCGATATCGATGCAGCCAAGTGTAAGAAGGCCGGTATCAGTCCGCGCGATATCCTGACGGCGTTGCAGGGTTATTACGGCGGCCTGTACGCATCGAACTTCAACCGTTTCGGTAAGCTGTACCGCGTGATGATCCAGGCCGATCCGAAGTACCGGATCAGTCCCGAGACGCTGAACCAGGTGAAAATCCGGAATGGCAGCGAGATGGCGCCGATCACGCAGTTCCTGACGCTGAAAAAAGTGTACGGACCGGATAACATCAACCGTTTCAACATGTATACTTCGATGAGCGTCAACGGTTCTCCGAATGCCGGGTACAGTTCCGGAGAGGCGATCCAGGCGATCAAAGAGGTGGCAGCCGAGACGCTGCCGCAGGGTTACGGCTTCGAATTTTCGGGTATGACCCGTGAGGAGTCGTCGACCGGTACCAGCACCACGGCATTGATTTTCGTGCTTTGTCTGGTGTTCGTTTACCTGTTGCTGAGTGCGCAGTACGAAAGTTACATCCTGCCGCTGGCCGTGCTCTTCTCGATTCCGTTCGGTTTGGCCGGTTCGTTTATCTTCGCGCAGTTCATGCATGTGGATAACAACATCTACCTGCAGATCGCACTGATCATGCTGATCGGCCTGCTGGCCAAAAATGCGATCCTGATCGTAGAGTTCGCACTCGACCGGCGTAGACAGGGCATGAGTATCCTCTGGTCGGCGATCGCCGGTTCGGCTGCGCGTCTGCGCCCGATCCTGATGACTTCGCTCGCACTGGTGATCGGCCTGCTGCCGATGATGTTCGCGTCGGGTGTCGGCGCCAACGGCAACAGTACGATCGGTACGGGCGCCATTGGCGGTATGTTGATCGGTATGTTGACTCAGATCTTCATCGTGCCGGTGCTCTTCGTAGCTTTCCAGTCGCTGCAGGAGCGGTTTACGCCGATGGAGGTAGAGCCGGAGCCCGAAGAGATCGAGGCTGAGATCGAAAAGCTCGTTTAGTGGGAGTGATTGTGAAATTTTAAGTAAATGACCGTTATGAAAATCCAATACAGAATCTTGTTGGCGGGGCTTTCGGCAGCGATGTTGCTGAGCAGTTGCAACATTTATCGCAACTACAGCCGTCCCGACGAGGTGACCACCGCGGGTATGTACCGCGACACGCTCTCGGCGGCCGACACGCTGCGCGGGGATACGACCTCGATGGGCAACCTGCCCTGGCAGGAGGTGTTCCGCGATCCTTACCTGCAGAGCTTGATCGCGCAGGGCCTCGAGCACAACCTCGACCTGCAGACCGCACGGCTCCGGGTCCAGGAGGCCGAAGCCAGCCTGCAGGCCGCACGGCTCTCTTACGTGCCGTCGTTCAACCTCAATCCGAACGGTGCGCTTTCGTGGTATGAGAACGGCCGCCGCCAGTGGACCTACCAGGTTCCGGCCGCTGCGAGCTGGGAGGTCGACCTGTTCGGCCGCCTGCTGAACTCCAAACGCGGCGCACGTGCCGCGCTGATGCAGAGTGAAGCTTACGCGCAGGCAGTCCGCACGCAGGTGATCGCGTCGATCGCGAATACCTATTATACGCTGCAGATGCTGAACCAGCAACTGGCGATCAGCGAACAGACCGTGATCTCGTGGCGCAAGAGCGTCGAGACGATGAAGGCCCTCAAACTGGCCGGAAGCGTCAATGAAGCGGCCGTGGTACAGAGCCAGGCGAACTGCTATGCGATCGAGGCTTCCTTGCCCGATCTGCGGCAGAATGTCCGTGAGGTCGAAAACACGCTGTCGAACCTGCTGGGTGTCGCTCCGCAGTCGATCGAGTGTCCCGGAGTGTTGGCCGACCAGTCGATTCCGTCGACCCTTTCGGCCGGTGTACCCGTGCAAATGCTGAGCAACCGTCCCGACATCCAGTCGGCCGAAGCCGCGTTGATGGCCGCCTACGCCGCGACGAACGTGGCCCGTTCGGCGTTCTATCCGAGCCTGACGATCAGCGGGACCGCCGGATGGACCAACTCGCTGGGCAATATGGTCATCAATCCGGGTAAGGCGATCGCCAATGCCGCAGGCTCGCTGCTTATCCCGATCTTCAACCAGGGGAAGAACCGTGCGCAACTGCGTATAGCGAAAGCCCAGCAGCAGGAGGCGCTCAACGCGTTCCAGCAGAGTATCCTCTCAGCCGGCAGCGAAGTGAGCAATGCGCTTTACCAGTATAAAGCCGCCGGAGACAAAAGTGCTTCGCGCAAAGAGCAGATCCATTCGCTGGAGCTGTCGGTGAACTACACGCAGCAGTTGTTGCAGTTGGGCACTTCGACCTACCTCGAGGTGCTGACCGCCCAGCAGTCGTTGCTGAACGCCCAGCTGACGCAGGTGTCGGACGACTTCCAGAAGATGCAGGCCGTGGTGAACCTTTACCAGGCTTTGGGCGGCGGCCGTGACATGAGCGTAAAGATCGGCTCGAAAGCCGCTGAAAAAGCGGTGAAGGCAGAAGGCAAGAAGTTTCGCAAGGAGTTCCGCCAGAACAACAAATAGTCCTTGTAGTGGTTGCACCTGTTGAAGGTCGGACGGTTGAATACGATTGTTTTCGGCGTCCCGGTTGATTCGGGCCGCGAGAATGAAAATAAAAAGCTCCGGTACGCACCGGAGCTTTTTATTTATAACAGAAGGTATCGGCTTGTCGGCTGAATTAGACGATTGATTGATTGATTGATTGATGGATTGATTGATTGATGGATTGATTGATGGATGGATGGATGGATGGATGGGCAAACCTGAAAACAGGGATAGCTGTCCTGTCCCGGAAGGAGGACATGGCCATATATATGCTATTATCTGCGGATTAAGGATCACTGTAAATCGAAATCAGTGGGGGCGTAATTTACGCCCCCGCTGATGGGTGTCTGTGAATCAACCGGTTTGCCGGTCGTCGTACGGATTAATTCGCAGCCGTCTCGCCGCCCATCATGTCGAGCAGTTCGTTGGTGATCGCCTGCTGGCGCGACTTGTTGTACTGGATTTTCAGCTCCTGAAGCAGCGCTGTCGCATTGTCGGTCGCCATCTGCATCGCAATTGTGCGGGCCGCATGTTCCGCAGCTGAAGAATCGAGCAGGATCGTGAAGATCTTAAGGCTCAGTACCTGCGGAACCAGTGTCTGCACCACTTCCGCCGCGCTCGGTTCGACGATGTAGTCGGGCCGGTATTGGTCGGGGGTCTGCTGCGGTTCTTCCGGCATTTCGACGGGCAGGTACTGTTCGTCGGTCATCACCTGTACGGCCGTGCTTTTGAAATGGTTGTAGATCAACTCCACGCGGTCGACTTCGCCCTTTTCAAACATCTCCATCAACTGTTCCGCCAATTCGGCAGCGGCCTGGTAGTCCGGTTTGTCGATCATCGACTGGTAGCTGCCTTGAGGTTCGTAGCCCTCTTTTCTGACTGCTTTCTCCACTTTTTTGCCGATGGGGTAGATCAGGATGTTCTCGCGGCCCAGCGACTGGTAATCTTCGAGCCGGGCATTGAGCTTTTTGATCACATTCGCGTTGAAAGCGCCGCAGAGCGACGTGTTCGACGAGACGGCCACCAACGCCACGCGCTGTACTTCGCGCTCGCGGGCCAGCGTCGAGTCGACCTGTACGCCCGAGGTAAGGAACCCCGCGAGCATGCTGTTGAGTTTCTTCTCATAGGGCAGCATGCTCTCGATGGCCGCCTGCGCCCGGTGCAGCTTAGCCGAGGCCACCATCTTCATCGCCGAAGTAATCTTCAGCGTGCTGTTGACCGATGCGATTCTTGCTTTGACCTCCTTGAGCGATGCCATGGCCTATGCGGTTTTGAGCGATGCGGCTACCAATGCGGCCACTTCGTCGAGTTTTGCGGTGATCTTATCGTCGATAACACCTTTTTGCAGCGTTTCGAGTACATCCGTACCCTGCAGGTTATTGATCAGGGCTTTTTCGAAGTCGTGCACCTTGTCCAGGGGGACGTCTTTCAGCAAGCCGTGGACACCGCAGTAGAGGATTGCGATCTGCTCCCCGACAGGCATCGGCGAGTATTGCGGTTGCACGAGCAGCTGCGTATTCTTCTGTCCCTTGTCGATCGTCTGTGCGGTAACCGGGTCCATATCGCCGCCGAATTGCGTGAAGGCCTCCAGTTCGCGGTATTGCGCCTGGTCGATCTTCAGCGTTCCGGCCACTTTCTTCATCGCTTTGACCTGTGCGTTGCCGCCCACGCGGGATACCGAGATGCCGACGTTGATCGCCGGGCGGATACCCTGGTTGAAAAGGTCGGTTTCGAGGAAGATCTGGCCGTCGGTGATCGAGATCACATTCGTCGGAATGTAGGCCGACACGTCGCCCGCCTGCGTCTCGATGATCGGCAGTGCGGTGAGCGAACCGCCGCCCTTGACTTTCCCTTTGAGGCTTTCGGGCAGGTCGTTCATCTGTTCGGCCACCTCCTGCTGGTTGATGATCTTCGCCGCACGCTCCAGCAGGCGCGAGTGCAGGTAGAAGATGTCGCCCGGGTAGGCCTCGCGGCCCGACGGACGGCGCAGGATCAGCGACACCTCGCGGTAGGCGACGGCCTGTTTCGACAAGTCGTCGTAAACGACCAGCGCATCGCGGCCCGTGTCGCGGAAATATTCGCCGATCGCGGCGCCCGCGAACGGCGCGAAATATTGCAGTGCGGCAGGGTCGGCTGCCGTGGCGGCTACGACGATCGTGTAGTCCATGGCGCCTTTCTCCCGCAGGGTGTTGACCAGCGCGGCTACCGTAGAGCCCTTCTGGCCGATGGCCACATAGATGCAGTAAACCGGTTTGCCCGCGTCGAAGTTCGTTTTCTGGTTCAGGATCGTGTCGATCGCGATCGAGGTTTTTCCGGTCTGGCGGTCGCCGATGATCAGTTCGCGCTGTCCGCGGCCGATCGGAATCATCGCGTCGATCGCCTTGAGTCCGGTTTGCAGCGGCTGGTTCACCGGTTGGCGGAAGATGACGCCGGGGGCCTTGCGTTCGAGCGGCATTTCGGTCGTTTCGCCGCCGATCAGCCCGAATCCGTCGAGCGTCTCGCCCAGCGGGTTGATGACGCGGCCGAGCATTCCTTCGCCCACCTGGATCGAGGCGATGCGGCCCGTACGTTTGACGGTGTCGCCCTCCTTGATGCGGTCGGTGGGGCCCAGCAGCACGACGCCGACGTTGTCCTCCTCGAGGTTCATCACCACGGCTTTGATGCCGTTGTCGAACTCGAGTAGTTCGTTGGCCTCGGCGTTCTCCAGTCCGTAGATGCGGGCCACGCCGTCGCTCACTTCGAGCACGGTACCCACTTCGTCGAACCGCAGGTCGGTATCGATCCCCTCGAGCTGCATCCGCAGTACGTCCGATACTTCGCTTGGTTTGATATTTTCAGACATAGTCGATCTTAATTATGGGCCTGCCGGGGCAGGCATTGATACATTTAGACAATCCGCTTGTTGCGGTCGATGAACTGCTCGCGGATTTCCCGCAGCTGCGTCGCGACGCTCGCGTCCAGGCGCATCGAGTTCATCTCGAAGATAAACCCGCCGAGAATGTCGGGGCGCACCAGTGTCCGCAGTTCGACGGTCCCGTGCGTGCGCGAGACGATCCACTCCTTGAGCCGCTGGTGGTTTCGTCCACCGCCACGGCGGTCTGCAACTCGCCGGTGCTGATGTTGTGCGCCCGGCGGTAGAGGGCCATGTAGTCAAGCGCCATGCGGTGCAGCAATTGCATGCGTTTGTGGCTCAGCACCAGTTCCACGAACCGTTTCAGCTCGTCGCTCGGGTCTCCGCCCGCGGCGTTGTAAACCAACCCGCTCTTTTGTTCCGGCGTGAGGACGGGATTGTCCAGCGCGCGGCGCAAGGCGGGCTCTGCCGCGAAACTGCCGGCGAGCCGTTGCATCTCGCCGTAGACACGTTCGGTAGCCGATTTTTCTCCGGCGTACTCGTACAGAGCCTTGGCGTAGCGCGAGGGAATCATTCCTGTGTTCATCTGCTCGGTGCTTTACTGGATGTTATTCTGTCCTGCCTTCATGACGGGCGCTTCGTCCAACAGGCGGTCGATCATGCTCATCTGCGCCGTCGACGTGTCGAGTTTCTCGCGGATGACCTTCCCGGCGATGTCCACGGCCAGCAGTGCGATCTGGCTGCGGGCTGCGCGGACGGCGGCCTCCTGTTCGAGGCGGATCTGCCGCTTCGCATCGTCGATCTGGCGCTGTGTTTCGGCCTGTGCCTTGGCTTTCGCTTCGGCGACGATCTGGTCGCGTGTGGCCGACGCTTCGTTCAGGATCTTCATCTGCTGTTCACGTGCGCTTTGGAGCAGCGCTTCACTTTGGGCCTTGACCTGTGCGAGCTGGTCGTTGGCCTCTTGGGCCGCCTGCAGGGACTGCTCCACGTATGCCCGGCGCTCCTCCACCATCCGCGTGATGACGGGGAAGCCGTACTTGGCCAGCACGGCAAAAACCACTCCGAAGGAGAGGAGCATCCAGAACAGAAGGCCCGATTCGGGTAATAAGAGTCCCATGATCGTTCTTTTTTAACGGTTTACAGCGCGAGGAAGCAGACTACCACGGCGAACAGCGCAACGCCTTCGACCAGCGCCGCGATGATGATCATGTTCGTACGGATGTCGTTGACCGACTCGGGCTGGCGTGCGATGGCCTCCATGGCCGATCCGCCGATCTTGCCGATGCCGATGCCGGCGCCGATGGCGGCCAGTCCTGCGCCCAGGGCTGCGCCCAGTTTCCCAATGCTTAATCCGGCTGCTGCCTGCAGTAAAATGGAAAGTAACATAATCGTTTGGTTTTATTGGTTTTTTATTGTGCCTGTATTGGTTTAAATCAGTGTAGTGCGTGAGCCGTGCGGCCGGCCTGGATGGGCCCCGGCAGTTTATATTTCCTGTTCTTCTTTCTTGTGGTGCGGTTCCACGCGCGCCAGTCCGATAAACACCGCCGAGAGCATCGTGAAGACGTAGGCCTGGATGAAGGCTACCAGCAATTCGAGCAGGTTCATGAAAATGCAGAAGATCACCGACACCACGGTCATCGAACCGTTCACCACCGGGCCCATGCTCACTGTCACGAACACGAGGCAGGTGAGGCTGAGGATCACCGCGTGTCCCGCCATCATGTTGGCGAACAGACGGATCATCAGTGCGAAGGGTTTGGTCAGGATACCGACGAACTCGATGGCCGGCATCATCGGCACCGGGCATTTGAGCCAGGTGGGCACTTCGGGCCAGAAAATCTCTTTCCAGTATTCGCGTGTTCCGAATACGTTGGTCATGATGAACGTCGCGATGGCCAACAGCAGGGTGATCGCGATGTTACCGGTGACGTTCGCCCCGCCGGGGAAGATCGGAACCAACCCCATCAGGTTGTTTATCAGGATGAAAAAGAACACCGTCAGCAGATAGGGGGCGAAGCGTTTGTAGTCTTTGCCCACGCAGCTCTTGATCAGGTCGTCGTGGATCATCATCACGGCCGCCTCCATCAGTCCGACGAAACCGCCCGGGGCCGATGTGCGCACGGGATGGCGTTTGTACCAGCGTGCGGCGCCCAGTACGATCAGCATCAGCAGCGCGGAGTTGAACAGCAGGGCGAAGGCCGTTTTCGTCAGCGACAGGTCGATCGGGCGCACCTCTTCGCCTGCGGCGTTGCGCTCGACGATTTTACCGTCGTAGTCGCCGCCCCGTGCGATGTAGAAGCCCTCGTAACTCTGGCCGTGGGCCACGCGCGACGACGAGAAGAGGTGCCACCGCCCGTTCTCCCCGCGCACGATTACCGGCAGCGGTACGGTGATGTGGGTTTTGCCCCATGTGGTGATGTGCCAGTCGTAGGAGTCGCCGATGTGCCCGAAGACGATGCCTTTTACGTCGACCGCCTCTTCGGCTTTGTTCTCGGCGGCTACCTCTTCGGCGGCCGTCGCGTCCGCGTCGCCGATCACCCCTGCGTCCGGCGCTTCGGCGGCGGGTACGGTGTCGTGGTGTTCCCATCCCTCGCCCCTGGCCTGGGGCACGAAGGCGAAGAGCGTCAGCAGCAGGCCCGTTACGAGCAGGATATGTCTGTAAGCTTTCATCTTAAGCCTTTCCTCCTTTACGGCTCTTCTCATACAGCCAGAAGAACCGGGTTTCGAAAATCAGATAGACCAGGTACCAGAACAGGAACAGCAGGATAAACGGATGCTTGGGCTGGTCGCTCAGTGCGATGAATGCGCCCACGACGCCCACGCTTGCCACGAGCTTCGCGACCTTGAAATACATGAAGCCCTGTGTCGATAGCCTGCCGTCGCGTACCGGCCGGTTCAGCATCCATGCGAATCCCAGCGCCCACACGTAGAAATAGAGCATGATGTAGGGATACAGCGGCGTGTAGTACTGCGGCAGCCAGCCGTAGAGTGGCAGCGCCACGGCCCAGCCTCCCGCGACGGTGATCGCCGTGAGCCAGAGGATGTACCGTTGCGAGAGCCTCCGTTTGGTGTATGTGTCTATCTCGTTTGCCATGCGTTGTTTTTGTTTGCAGCCCGCACTCCGTGTCCGGCCATACAACCGGTTCCGGTTATGCTTTGTTTTTGCGTTCAGGCCGGTGGAGCCGGGATATCCCTGTTCCTGTGCCGTTTATTGCTGGATGCAGACCGAAACCTCGTCCTTTTTAACCTCCACGAAGCCGCCTTTCACCGCGAAGCTCTGCTCACCGCCGCCTTTTTGCCGGAACCGCACCTCGCCCGCAGTGAGTGACGAGATAAGCGGCGCATGGTGGCGCAGCACGGTGAATTCGCCGAGGGTGCCCGGCAGGGTCACGCTCTCCACTTCACCGCTGAACAGCGTGCGTTCGGGGGACAGGATTTCTAAGGTCATACGGCAGCCTGTGCTAGAATTTTCTTACCCTTTTCGATGGCTTCCTCGATCGTGCCGACGTTCAGGAACGCCTGCTCGGGCAGGTAGTCCACCTCGCCGTCGAGGATCATCTTGAAACCTTTGATCGTATCTTCGATGGAGACCATCACGCCCGCTACGCCGGTAAACTGCTCGGCTACCGTGAACGGCTGCGACAGGAAACGCTGCACGCGGCGCGCGCGGTTCACCGTCTGGCGGTCTTCGTCCGAGAGCTCCTCCATGCCGAGGATCGAAATGATGTCCTGGAGCTCCTTGTTGCGTTGCAGGATCTGTTTCACGCGCTGCGCGGTCTGGTAATGCTCTTCGCCTACCACCAGCGGGTCGAGGATGCGCGAGGTCGATTCGAGCGGATCGACGGCCGGGTAGATGCCCAGTTCGGTGATCTTACGGCTCAGCACGGTGGTTGCGTCGAGGTGCGTGAAGGTGGTCGCCGGAGCCGGGTCGGTCAGGTCGTCGGCCGGTACGTAGACCGCCTGGATCGAGGTGATCGAGCCCTTTTTCGTCGAGGTGATGCGTTCCTGCATCGCGCCCATTTCGGTCGCCAGCGTCGGCTGGTAACCTACGGCCGAGGGCATACGCCCCAGCAGCGCCGACACCTCGGAACCCGCCTGTGTGAAACGGAAGATGTTATCGATGAAGAAAAGGATATCTTTCGTGCCGGTGCCTTCGTCGCGGAACGACTCGGCCACGGTCAGCCCCGACAGGGCCACCGACGCACGGGCTCCCGGCGGTTCGTTCATCTGGCCGAACACCAGTGTCGCCTGCGATTTTTCGACTTCGTTGAAGTCCACTTTCGACAGGTCCCATTCGCCTTTTTCGAGTCCTTCCATGAACTCTTTGCCGTAACGGATAACGCCCGATTCGAGCATTTCGCGCAGCAGGTCGTTACCCTCGCGGGTACGTTCGCCTACGCCGGCGAACACCGAGAAGCCGTTGTGCTTTTTGGCGATGTTGTTGATCATCTCCATGATCAGCACGGTTTTGCCCACGCCGGCGCCGCCGAACAGGCCGATTTTGCCGCCTTTCGAGTAGGGTTCCAGCAGGTCGATCACCTTGATGCCGGTGTAGAGTACTTCCTGCGAGGTGGTCAGCTCGTCGAATTTCGGCGGATCGCGGTGGATCGGGTAGGCGCCTTCGTTTATGTCGGGTTGTTTGAGCCCGTCGATGGCATCGCCCACCACGTTCAGCAGGCGTCCCTTGACCTGTTCGCCGATGGGCACCGTGATCGGGTGCAGGTAGGAGACGGCCTTCATGCCGCGGTGCAGTCCGTCGGTGGAGTCCATCGCCACCGTGCGCACCGTGTTTTCCCCGATATGCTGCTGCACCTCGATGATCAGCTTGCGGCCGTCGTCGCGGACGATGGTCATCGCGTCGTGGATGCGCGGCAGGGTCACTTCGTTTTCGGCGCCTTCGAAATAGACGTCCACCACCGGTCCGATGATCTGCGAGACGCGGCCCGTTACCTCTTTGGCCTGACGAACGCCCGATGTAGTTTCCGCTTCCATATGCTAAAGATGTAGTTATTTCAAAATTTTAGAATTAATCAAAGGTACGCATTTACACGAAACTGAAAAGTCCTGATCGCTCTTTTTGATGTTCTAAATCTCGCTTTTCTGAGATTTTTAACTTTTTTTATAAACAATGTGCGTTTTTATCCATTGTTTCGGAAGGCACGTAATACCTTGTGGAGCGTGTTTCGCAGCGGTTTTCCCGCCGGGTGTGCCGGATTGGGAAGCTGATGCCGCATTGTTCGATTTGTCCGGAGCAAAGCGTTTTCCCGCCGAACAATCCGCAAAATAGCGAATAAATATGAAATGTGTACGCTCCGGGTCTGAAAATTTACGAAGAATTCATCCGAAGGCCCGTTTAGGTGCGGCCGCGTGCGATTGCCGTCCCGTTCCGGGCGTGGGAATCCCGTCGAATTGTTTATCTTTGTCGGGATACCTTGCCGGGCAGCGCTTTAGTCATCGGGACTGTTGCCGGCGGCGCCCCGATAGGCGGTGCGGTTGGTTTACAAACCCGGCGGTGGCGTTGCCGGCAAGGGGTCGCAATGGACAGGAGCGAATCCCAAATTAAATAAATCACCTAAACGAATATGAAAAGACTTTTTTTGTATGTGATTGCCGCATTGCTGGCGGTGCAAGGAGCGTGGGCGGCCGCACCCGCGCGGTATGAGCTGAAGCTCCGCAGCGGACAGAAGATGCGTATCGACGTGTGCAGCGACCGGATTTTCCGGGTTCGCGTGACGCCTGCCGACACCTTTGCCGAGTCGCTGCTGGAGCGTTACGGATTGTTGAAAACCGACTGGGAGCCGGTGCAGGTGACCCAGCGCAATGAGGGCGGTGTCGTGGTGCTCGGTACTCCGGCCTGCCGCATACGCGTCGATAGGAAGGACGGGCGCATCAGCGTGACCGACCTGAAGGGAAACGCCATCCTGCGCGAGGCCTCGTACCTCGCCCCGGGCGCTCCGCTCATCACGGCGCTCGGGCAGTCGCTCAACGAGAAGTTCCAGAAGCCGCGCCGCGACGAGGCGATTATCGGCGATACGACCAAAAGCGGGGCTCAGCAGCAGCAGACCGAAGTGGGCGATATGAGCCGCAACAGCATCCTGAGCTTTACCCTGGCCGATGACGAGCGTTTTTACGGCGGGGGGGGGCCCCGCCGCGACGGCGGCCCTGTACTCGGCGAGGAGGTCGTCGCGCGTCTCGGAGGCCGCCTCGACCTCGCTCCTCAGCGCCGCCAGCGCCCGGATGCCGCCGTCGTCGGCGGGCCGGACCTTGTCGAGCCACCTGAGGAAGTCGTACGTCCAGTACCTCCGGGGGTTTCCGGCCGGCGTCGTGCCGCCGTAGGCGTAGCCGCGGCGGGCGAGGAACGCCAGGAGCCGCTGCTTCGCCGCCGCGAGCCTCGCGGTCGCCGCGTCGTGGGCGGCGGCGAGGTCCCTGAGCCCCTCGATCTCGGGGGACGGCACCCATACCGGGGTGACGTCGTGCGACAGTATCGCCTTGGCCATCCTGGCCGCGTCGTTGCGGTCGTTCTTGGACGAGAGGTCTGCCGCCGACCTCGGGACCCTGGAGACGGCCGCGACGACGCAGTCGACGCCGAGCCCGGAGAGCTCCCTCTGCGGGGCGAAGCCGAGGTAGCCGCTCTCGTAGGCGGCGAGCGACGGGCCGGGGAAGCCCGACATCCACTCCGCGACCTCGCCCCAGGGGTTGCCGCGGAACCTCCTCGTCACGGCCTCGCCCGTCTCCGCGTCGAGCGCGCAGACGGTGGTGGACCTGAGGTGTACGTCCATTCCGAAGGCGGTAGAATATCTAGGCACGGGAGCCTCCCAACCTCGTTGCGGCGCGGCTGCGCCTCTGGCACTTCAACAACATTGTCGCAGCCCCGACCCGCGGTCACGAGCGGGGGCTCCTGTCGTTTCCGTGCCCCTGGATTGGGTCATAGTGTCTGACTCTGCCATAACATCGGCATTTCTTTGGTTGTCGATGTAGTCATTGGGGACGTTCTTGTTCGACTAGTCGTTTAAGAACGTCCCCAATGACTACCTTGCATCAATCTAAATAAGTTGCGGTGAGATAGTTCTTGAATTGGCCTTTTTGGGCTAAACAGGAACTATCTCACCGCAACTGCGTTGAGCGTTTTTTTGGCGGCTGGTTTACTTGCTCGCGAACAGCCAGACTAGGATGATCACCAGGATTGCGGCGACGATGCAGACGATGGCGCCGGTGAATTTGATGCGTGAGTCGCGGGTGCGCTCGCGCACCGCGTCCTCGGTGGCCTCGAGCTGGGCGACTTCTCGCTCGGTCTCGGCGTGTTCGGCTTTGTCTCGGGCCAAGGATCCTGCAAGCGACTCAGTGATCTCTGGATGGTCATGTACCTCGGTCGCCTGCTCGATGATCGACTGTGCATGTGCGGCATCTGCTTGGGCGTTGGCGATGCTTTGCTCTTGGTCGCGGCGTGCCTTGTCCTCGGCGGCGATCTTCTCGCGCAGTTCGCGCTGGCGCGTCGTGGCGGCAGTTTTCGCCGTCTGCAGCTCGTCGCGCGCGGCATCAGCCTCAGTCGTCACGGCTTGGTGCGCGCGTTTGGCTTCGGCAATGGGGGCTTGAGCCTGCTCGACGGCCTGCTCGGCTGCGGCAAGCGAGTGCTCAAGGTCGGCAGTGATGCGCGGGACATCTTCTTCGGCTTTACGCAGGGCATCTGCCGTGTCGGAGATCTGCATCGAGAGCTCGCTGGTGCGCACCGTATAGTTGGCGGGATTTGCCGAGGGATTGCGTTGCAGCTCGGCATACTCATGACGCAGCGTCTCGAGCTGGGCGCGCGTGGCGTCGACGGTTTGTTGCGCGGCCGCAATGCCGGCGTCTCGCTCGGCCTTCACCTTGTCGCGGATACGCTTGGAATCCTCAAGACGTCGAACGAGGCGGTTGCCGGTCTCGCGCGAGCTCGCCTCGCGGGCCTCCACGGCATCGAGCGCGGCCTTCAGGCGGAGCTCAGTCGCGTCATCCTCTGTCTTCATTTGTTCGAACTGCCCCTTGAGCTCTGTCGCTTTGGCGGCGTGGGCATCACGGTCAATCTCGGCTGCCGCAGCGGTCTTTTGCGCTGTGGCGATCGCCTGGCGCTGGTCGGCGACGATCTGGTCGTAGCGGCCTGCGATATCCTGGCGCGTCTCGAGTTCCTCGGCCTGATCGGCAATGCGCTGCTCAAGTTCGGCCAGGTGGACGCGGGCATCGGCAAGTGCCTTTTTCGCGGCGTTCATCTCGCGCATGGCCGAGGCGCCCTTGGCGATAAAGGTGCCCACGGCGTTCGCGGTGTTCGAGACAGCGGTCCCCAGATCGCGGCTCGCGGCGGGGGAGTGCGGGGCGGTCGGGCGACCGGTGTCGGCAGCGTCCGCATCGGCAGTCCGCGGCGCGGCGATATTGCCGGTACCGCCCTCGACCACAGAAAAGCCTGCTGCGTGCGGATCGACCGCATCGGCGCCAATCGTGGGGTGCTCGAGCTGTAGAAACGAGGGCATGGTACTGCCCTGGTCGGCAACCGGAGTCTCGCCGGGCACAAAGGTCGAGGCCGCCTCGGCGGCCTCCTCTTCCTTGGCATCAATATCGGCATCGGCGACGGCGTCTTTCATCGCTTTGACGGCATCCATCATGGAGTCCATGACGGCATCGAGCTCTTCTTCCGAAGACACCTCGATGGGGCCCGCTGTCTGCGGGGCGGGTTCCGTATCGGGCTCGGCGTCGTTCGACTCCGACTGCTCGCCTTCGTCATGCTCGACAGTATCGTCTGCGTCTGTTGCCTTATCTGCGCCGGCGTGCGCATTTGCGGTGGCGGTCGCATCGGTGGAGGCGTCGACGCAGGTAGGAGTATCGCAGTCGTCGACGGCGTCTGCGGGATCATCAATATGCTGTTGAGTCTGGGGGTCCAGCTCGTCTGTCATAGGCATGTGCTCCTCATCGTTGTTTGTCACCCTATGATAAAGTCTCGCGCCGACATCCCGCGCGCCGCAGCAAAGTTTCAAAACGTGTTCGATGGCTCGATCTGATAACAATAACTCGGCCGCTTTATCCAGTTTGTACTTGACAATCCCTTCGCCGAACGACGTGGTGCCGTTCGCCTACCGCGGTCTTTTAATTTTGCTTGAACACGCTAAAGTTGCATCTCAGCTTTTGGCGCGTGAAGTTGGATACGCGCAGTCGGCGGGCGTGCCCGTCGCGATTTGAAAGGACTTTGTATGGGACTTTTCACTGGTAAGACCGTGATCGTCACCGGCGGCGGCAAGGCCACGCTTAAGGACGGTTCCGCTGGCTCCATCGGCTACGGCATCGATATCGCATTTGCCAAGGAGGGCGCGAACCTCGTCATCACCGGCCGCAACGTCGCCAAGCTCGAGGCCGCCAAGGAGTCTCTCGAGGCCGAGTACGGTGTCAAGGTTCTGCCTGTTCAGGCCGATGTCTCGGCTGGTCAGGACAACGAGGCCGTCGTCCAGAACGTCATCGACAAGGCCATTGAGGAGTTCGGCCGCATCGACGCCGTCGTCAACAATGCTCAGGCTAGCGCCTCGGGCGTGACCATCGCCGATCACACCATGGACCAGTTTAACCTGGCCATTTACTCCGGTCTGTATGCTACCTATCTGTACATGCAGAAGGCCTATCCGCACCTGAAGGAGACCAAGGGCTCCGTGGTCAACTTTGCCTCGGGCGCCGGCCTGTTTGGCAACTATGGCCAGTGCAGTTATGCTGCCGCCAAGGAGGGCATCCGCGGCCTGACCCGCGTTGCCGCCAACGAGTGGGGCAAGGACGGCATCAACGTCAATATCGTTTGCCCGCTTGCTTGGACCGCTGCGCTCGAGAACTTCCAGGATGCTTATCCCGAGGCGTTCAAGGCCAACGTCCACATGCCGCCGGCAGGTCACTACGGCGACGTCGAGAAGGAAATCGGCCGCGTGGTCGTTCAGCTCTGCGGTCCCGACTTTAAGTACATGAACGGCGAGACCGTCACCCTCGAGGGTGGCATGGGCCAGCGGCCGTAGGAGTTACGCGGTTTTACCAAACCGCGTAACCAGTTGACGCTGCAAACCCGCCAGAGCGGCAATCTGCCTTTCAACTTCGGCGGCATGATCAAAAGATCAATGCCACCTCGTTTCAAGGCACCTTGCTCGCTCTGGCGGGATTTCGCTGTCGGTGCCAAAACATCGGCGTAACACTTGGCACATGGGTAGTCATTGGGGACGTTCTTAAACGACTGGTCAAAGGGGACACTCTTGATGCACTTGGCACTTGGGGACGTTCCTTTTGTGCCGGCAGTTTGGGACACTCCTTGCGTTAAGAGGCTGGCGTGCGTCAACCTGTTCACATTGCAGCAAAAAAATCGCCCCGTTCTCGGTTGAGGACGGGGCGATTCGTCTTTCGGACTTGTGCAGCCAGGCTTATGCAAAGCGGGCGACGAGCTCCTGGAGCACATCGGTCATCTTGACGAGCGAACTGACCGGGACGAACTCGTTGACGCCGTGGTAGCAATAGCCGCCGGTGGAAAGGTTGGGGCAGGGCAGACCGCGGAACGACAGCTGGGCGCCGTCGGTGCCGCCACGAATTGGCAGCACTTGGGGCTCAACGCCGCAGGCAAGGTAGGCTTCCTTGGCAACATCAATAAGCTCGGGATAGTCACGAACGATCTCGGCCATATTTCGATACTGCTGCTTAATCTCGACCGTCACGCGCTCCTCACCCAGACGCTGGTTGAGCATCGAGGCAGCGGCATCAATAAGGTCGAGTTTCTGCTGGAACTTGGCGGCGTCATGGTCGCGGACGATATAGCGCGCTGTGGCGTGATCGACGGTCGCAGATACACCCTCAAGGTGATAAAAGCCCTCGTAGCCTTCCGTATACTCCGGGCGCTGCGCGTAGGGGAGCAACGCGTTGAAGTCGCAGAACAGATTGCCTGCGTTGACCATACGGCCCTTGGCGTCGCCCGGGTGGATGGACTGGCCCTCAAAGCGGACGGTCGCCTCGGCGGCGTTAAAGCACTCCCACTCCAGCTCGCCGATGGGGCCGCCGTCGACCGTGTAGGCGTACTTGCAGCCAAAGGTATCGATATCCAACAGCTCGGCTCCGTGGCCGATCTCCTCGTCAGGGCAGAAGCAAATGCCGAGTGCGGGATGGGGCAGAGAAGGGTCCTGAGCGATACGCGCGACAAGCGACATGATCTCGGCGACGCCTGCCTTGTCGTCCGCGCCCAGCAGCGTGGTGCCATCGCTGCAGACCAGGTCCTCACCTGCGAGGTCGTTCAGGGCGGGAAGCTTGGCGGTACTCATGGCAACGGGCTTACCGTCAACCGTGCCGCAGACCAGGTCGCCGCCTTCGTAGTGCACGATGTGCGGTTTCACGCCGGCACCCGGTGCAACTTCGGTGGTGTCGAGATGGGCGATCAGGCCCAGGGCGGGCTTGTCCTCAGCGCCCGCACTTGCGGGGATATGCGCGCAGACATAGGCGTGCTCGGTCACGTGGGCATCTTCCGCACCAAGCTCGCGCAGCTCTTCAGCCAGCACGTTGGCAAGGTCAAACTGAACGGCGCTCGAGGGTACCTGGTCGCAGTTTGCATCCTCGGACTGCGTGTTGATCTGGACGTAGCGCAAAAAGCGCTCGAGGACATCGGGGTTCGTGGTGGTGTTTTCCATAAAGACCGCTCCAATCTTGGTCGTCGTGTGCAACAAGAACTCTAGCACGGTATGCCACGGCATACCGCGACGCTTGGATGGGGTAGAATCAGCCATTGAATGCAGAAGGGACGGAAGATCATGGATACGACAAATAGCTCGCGCGAACTACATCTGACGGTGGCGAACGAAGACTACTTGGAGTGCATGGTTCGCATTGAAAGCGAAGAGGGGGAAACCAACGGCGTTCGATCGGTCGACATCGCGCAGCGCCTTGGCGTCTCCAAGGCATCGGTCAATAAAGCGGTTTCGGCTCTCAAGGCATCCGAGCTTGTCGAGCAATCGCACTACGGCAAGGTGATCCTGACCGATCGCGGCCGCGAGGTTGGCGCGGCTATCTGGTACCGTCATCGCCTCATCCGCACGTTTTTGGTTCAGGAGCTCGGTGTCGAATTTGAGCGAGCCGATTCCGAGGCCTGCATGATGGAGCATGCGCTATCCGAGGACACGATGAGCCGCTGGCTCGCCTATCTCGAAAAGCAGGGAATCAGCGTCGAGGAATAGCGGGATATATATGGATACGAGTTATTACAACCGCTTTGGTGCCGAGGAACTTACGCGCCGCTTGTCGAGCGAGACCTTGTTGGCGCAGGGCCCCATGGGCAGTGTTTTGTTGAGTGAGTACGATGCCGCCGACATTCCACCGGCGTTTTGGAATCTGGCAGAGCCGCAGACCGTTTCTCGTATCCATCGCTTGTATGTCGCCGCCGGCGCGCAGGTGCTCATTACCAATACCTTTCAGGCATCGAGCTATGCCCTCAAGCACGACCAGATTGCGCCGTCCGTGGCGGAGGTCAATCGCGGGGCCGTCGACGATGCCCGCCAGGCGCACCCTCAGCTACTGCTGGGCTCGATGGGCCCGATCGGTATTGAGTGGTTTGCCGAGGACTCTGTCGAGTATCGTGAAATCCGCGGCATTGCGCGCGAACAGGCGCACGCCTTGCTCAATGCTGGTGTTGACGGTCTGCTGATCGAGACGGTGACGTCTATCCGTAATCTGCAGCCCATGCTTGCCGGCGCCCGAGATGCCGCCGACGGCATGCCTGTTCTGGTGAGTTTTGTCGTTGACGATAAAGGCGACCTGCTGGGCGATGGCCTCAACATCGAGGCAGCCGTTTTGTACGCCGAAAAACACGGCGCAAACTCGGTTGGTGTTAATTGCTGTTCGCTTGCGGCCGCGAATGCGGCGGTGCCCAGGATGGTTGCATCGGCGACTACTCCCGTTACGGTGCGTCCCAACGTAGGCGATCCGGTCCAGACTCAGGATGGCCCCGTATGGCACGAGAATCCCGAAGCTTTCGCGCGCGCATGCATCGAATGGAGACATGCCGGCGCCGCAATGGTGGGCAGTTGCTGTGGAACCACGGCAATCACTACGGCAGCGATGGCCGAGGCGCTCGATATATAAAGGGCAAAACCGCTCCATACGGGGCGGTTTTTTTATTGCTTGCATGTCCTCGGCAGCATTTGCCCAAATGGTGAATGCTGGTGCCGGCAGGTTGCTGAGTGCGTGTTGCGGGTATACCTCACGCGTACCATGATCCAAACACTGTGAGGTGTCTGCGCGTGTGCGCGATAATTCATTTTGGAACTGACGGTTGGCGCGCTCGCGTCGATGAGGACTTCACTGCCGATAACGTTGCCCGTATCGCCGATGCCGTCGGCGAGTTGTGGCAAAAGACCAATCCGGGCAAAACGGTATATATAGGGTTCGACACCCGGCCCCTGGCGAGCGAGTTCGCTGAGCTTGCGGCGGGCGTGCTAGCAGCGCACGGGCTGGACGCCGTGCTCGCTTCGCGACCTGTTCCGACCCCTGCCCTTACGTGGGCGGCGGCTTATGACGGTGAGGCGTGCGGCGCGCTCATGGTGACGGGGTCCCATCATCCGCAGGGTTATCTGTGCCTCAAGATTCGCATGGGTGACGGCTCGACCGCCAACCAGGATGTCATCGAAGAGCTCGAAGAGACCATGGCTCCCGAGCCAATGGGGATCGAGGGGCAATATCGCACCGCGGATATCATTCCTGACTATATGCAGGCGGTGGCATCGTTTGTCGATGCCGAAGCCATCCGCGGCGCGCACCTGCGCGTGGTTGTCGATCCCATGGGCGGCGCAGCCCAGGGTTATCTAGCCGACTTGCTGCGCGAGCTTGGCGTTGAGGTGCACGAGATTCACGCCGGGCAGGCGTCTGACCAAGAAGATATCTGCCCCGACCCCGTTGAGCCTTGGGTGGACGCTTGCGAGCGCACGGTTATCGATGACGGAGCTTGCGCTGGTCTGGTGACCGACGGCGACGCCGACCGTATCGGTGCGGTTGACGAGCGCGGCAGATATATACATCCGCATCAGATCATGGCGCTCGTTTTGGGCGACTTGGTTCAATTTCGTAATTTGGAGGGGCGCGTCGTCGTCAATCTTTCATGCTCGACGCTCGTGCGTCGCATTGCCGAGGCGCTTGGCTGCCGCGTGACCGTCAAACCAGTCGGTTTCAAATATATAGCGGCGGAGATGAAAAAGGGCGGCGTCCTCATAGGCGGCGAAGAAGCCGGTGGTATCGGCATCGCCGCGCATATGCCCGAGCGCGATGGAATCCTCGCCTGTCTAATTCTGTGTGAGCTTATGGCAAAGACGGACGCGCCTTTGGGCGTTCTGGTCGACCAACTCGAGGACAGTTTTGGTAAGACGAGTTACGGTCGACGGGATTTGCGCCTTGAGGCCGAAGATGCCGAAACGTTACGAACCCTGCTGCCGGGCGTAAACCCCAAGTCGATTTGTGGCAAGGTGCCGCAAAACGTTAGTCATATGGATGGCTTGCGTTTGGCATTCGAGGATGACACGTGGCTGCTGGTCCGTCCTAGCGGGACCGAACCAGTGGTGCGCGTCTACGCCGAGGGGTTCTCGGTGGAAGAGCGTGATGAGTTGCTCGATGCTGGCTGTGCTTTAGCTAGGGGGACGTATCCGCTTTAACCATGAGTCTGCCTTATATAGAAGAGATGCTCGGCGAGCGGTAGGTAACGGCTGGCAAACGTTAGCCGGATCACAAAATGTGTAGGAAATGTGTACGCCCAGATTCCCGCCCACGGGGCCCCTCCGGTCTGGCAATATATCTCCTTGCCGCGCGGCCCGGTCGGACCGGGAACCAGCGCAGGCGTGCACCTTGAGAACCGGATACTGCGAGGATGGACACACCAGTTGTGTCGCATCCGGGCAGACATCGAACCATTTGAAATGGTCTAACTTGGATTTGTTTTTCGCAAGGCCGCCGAGAGGCGGCCCCGAGAAATTCCTTTTCCTATACTAAAACCATATGAATCGAACGGAACCGATCAGCGAATGACTGAGAGGACCGGACGGGCTCGAAGCCCATATATTTTGGACGGAGAGTTCGATCCTGGCTCAGGATGAACGCTGGCGGCGCGCCTAACACATGC
>OGPW01000574.1_pt1 | contig 29031 bp, 24 predicted proteins | sample 1553061 | NCBI WGS metagenome assembly OGPW01 (sample SAMEA2580292, study PRJEB22360) | human gut metagenome | biome: human gut; feature: human-associated habitat; material: faeces | place: Denmark | collected 2008/2010
CTCTAGGCTACACGGTCTAGAGCGTCCAAGAAAATGTCCGCAGTCCCGTTTGTCATCTTTTTGGCGTACAACAAAAGAAGCGGGACAGCTTCGTGCTGCACCCGCCTCTGTGGCTATGATAGGTTGTGCTTTGGGCTACGAGCGAGAAAGGCCGTCCACGGAAAGCACATCGCCAGAAATGTAGCTTGCCTCGTCGGATGCAAGGAAGGCAAACGCGTTCGCGATATCCTCAGGCTCGCCCATGCGTCCGAGCGGGATGGTCTTGATGAGCGGCTCGATGACCTCGCGAGGCAGCGCATCGACCATATCGGTATGCGTAACGCCAGGGGCTACTGCATTCACACGAATCTTGTGCGGTGCGAGTTCACGCGCGAGCGACTTGGTGAGGCCATTCACTGCGAACTTCGAGGTGGGATAAGCACATCCAGCAGGCTGACCGTAGATGCTCACCATCGAAGAAGTATTGATGATCGCGCCACCCGTTCCTTGTTCGATCATGATGCGAGCAGCAGCCTGCGAGCACACGAAGGTCGCTTCAACATTGAGGCGCATGACCTTCTGAAATTCTTCGAGCGTGTAGTCGACCAACTTGGTGCGTGAATCGGTGCCAGCATTGTTCGCCAGGATGTCGAGCGAACCGAACGTATCGACCACGCTCTTGAAGGCAGCTGCGATCTCATCAGGATCGGTAAGGGCAGGATGAAGGCCCATAACCGGAGCCTCAGGATCGTTCTGCTTGATCTTTTCGAGCGCTGTATCAACGGTTTCTTGGCGTGATCCGAACAGTGCGACCTTCGCGCCTTCAGCAAGGAATTTCTCCACGATGCCGAATCCGATGCCACGCGTGCCGCCCGTTACGATAGCGACTTTCCCTTCGAGCTTTCCCATAGTAGACCTCTTTCGATCAGATATTTTTTGCAAGTGGCATAACGTTAGCATTGAAAACGAGGAAACGCGCAAATTGTAAAACGGCTGAAACAAAGAGCCCGACATGCAAGGCACATCGGGCTCGATGAAGCGGAGTTGTCAGCGCGAACTAGGGGCGCAGGCCCATGCCGCCTTCCAACGTGATGGTCTCGCCGGACATGAACTTGAAGTCGGGCGATGCGAGCTGAACGCACGGGCGACCGATCTCGGTCTCGACGTTGCCATAGTGGCCCATCGGAGGCATGTGGACGTTCGCTTCGAACGCATCGGGATAAGCCTCAGCGAAGTTCTCGAGTTGCGCAGTCCAAGCGAGTGGGCAGATAACGTTCACATTGATGTCATCGGCGCCCCATTCATTGGCCGCGACGCGCGTGAGGCCACGAATGCCTTCTTTTGCAGCGGCGTAGGAACACTGGCCGACGTTGCCGAAAAGGCCGGCACCAGAGGCGAAGTTGATAACGGTGCCCTCGGTTTCTTTCAGGTGCGGATAGCATGCCTGCATGTAGTAGAACGCAGCATAGAGGCCGGAATAGATCGCCAGATCGAACTGGTCGGTCGTGTGTTCCGCAAGGGAAACACCAGAAGCCGAAGCTTGCGCGTTGTTGATGAGCACATCGATGCGGCCGAATTCTTCGATGGTCTTATCGATGACGTTCTGCACGGTGGCGGCGTTGTCGTTACCAGCGCTCACGTCTGCTTGGATCGGAAGCACCTTGATGCCGTAGAGGCGCTCGAGCTCCTCTTTCGCATCTTCGAGCTTCTGAACGTTACGCCCGGTGATGACCAGATTCGCGCCTTCTTTCGCGTATGCGGTAGCAATGCCATAGCCGATCGATCCGCATGAACCGTCCTTCAAGACAGCGCGACCGCCGCCGGTGATGATAGCGGTCTTACCTTCGAGAAATCCCATGGACCTTCTCCTATCCCAAAAAGATGAATAACGAGCCGAGGTTCGAAAATCTCAACTAGGTCGAGTCTATTAAAACTCGATCGCGTGCGAACTTCGAAGTGGGCAGGTAAGCGTCAGAAGGGCACTTTATTCCGCTAAAGGGTTGCATGTTCGGAGGCGATAAAATTACACACCGGTTACGGTTTGCTCATTTCTAGCAAAGCTTGAAGCGCGGGGCTGAAAAGCCGCTACACTAATATGCGCAGGAAATGCAAGTGATCACAGGAAAAGAAGGGTGGTGCCTCTCATGGCAGATATTCGTGATGGGTTCAAAGATATTTTTCTCGCGGGTGTGGGTGCACTGGCCTATGGTGGCGAGCGTGCCAACGAGCTCGTGAACAATCTCATCGAAAAAGGGGAGCTTACGGTTGAGCAGGGGAAAGAGCTCAATACCGAGCTCAAGCATAAGGCGAATGATGCCTTTGGCCAGATGCGTGATGAAGCATTAGCTGCGCAGCTTCAAGCAATGACCCCTGAACAGCGTGCAGACTTCGTTGCAAAGGTGAACGAACTCGCGAACAAGGTCACCGATGATGCCGCAGCAGCAGCAGTTAAGGACGCCGCCGAATAGCACACTATCGAGTGTTCGCGCATCTGTGGGGGCAGGCGCGCGAAAGGCATTCGAAAGTGCTGCTCATGCTAAAACCAGCACGTAAGGCGCGGGGGCGCCAGTGAAGCGTGCAGGAGAAAAGCGTATGGATCGAACGAGTGGTCCATGCGCTTTTCATTTTTGGTTCGATCACAGGCTCGTGCCCTGCTTGCTTACGAGTTTGCAATCTAAAAGCGCACGTGTTTCATTCGCGCTACAATAACAGCAGGAAGAAGAAGGGGGATCGTGGTGACAGAAAACACGTTTCTGCGGCATTTTCTTACGGCACGAGCTGATGTTGATCCCGAAGACCAGTTTGGCCTCAGTCGCAGTGTGCGCGTGAAACGCGTCCACGAGATCGTTCATATTCTGCGCAAGCATAATTTCTTGCAAGGGTTCACCCCCGAAGAATTGCGTGCGCTCTTCGAAGATCTTGGCCCGAGCTTCATCAAGGTTGGGCAAACCCTCTCGACGCGTTCCGAGATCCTGCCCCATGCCTATTGTAAGGCGCTCTCTCAGCTTCAGCAGGAATGTGAACCCATGCCGTTCGAAACGGTGCTCATTGCGCTCGATGCGATCTATGGGATAGACCGGGAGAAGATATTCGCCTCGATCGATCCGCGTCCGCTCGGCAGCGCTTCGTTGGCGCAAGTTCATCGCGCAACGCTCACCACGGGCGAGGAGGTTGCCATTAAGGTGCAGCGTCCTGGCGTGCGCGCCACCATGGCGCAGGATATCGATGTGATGCGCAGCCTGGCTCGTCGCCTTTCGCATTATATGAAGGACGCCCAGATGGTCGACCTGCGCGATGTGGTCGAGGAGCTGTGGGTCACTTTCCTCGAAGAGACCGACTTTTTGAATGAAGCGCGCAACCTCGATGAATTCAACCGGCTCAATGCCGACATCGTCTATGTGCGGGCACCGAAGCCCTACATGCAATACTGCCGTGAAGAGGTGCTCGTCATGGAGTATGTCGACGGCATCTCTATCCGCAATACGAACAAGCTCCTTGAACAAGGCTACGATCTCGATGAGATCGGCGACAAGATGCTCGAGAACTATGCCAAGCAGATATTGCAAGACGGCTTCTTCCATGCCGATCCGCATCCAGGCAATATCGTTATCTATGGCGGACAGATCGTGTATCTTGACCTAGGGCTGATGGGACGTTTGAGCACGCGTGATCGTTTGGGCTTCGAAAAGGCCGTCGAAGCGGTGGGCTTGCGTAGCGCAAGCGCTCTCATGGATGCGCTCATGTCGTTTTCGATCGCACGCGATCTTGCTGCGATCGACCAGCCACATTTGCTTGCGGAACTCGATGTTATCTTGGACCGATATGGCACCGCCGAAGTTGAGAGCATCGATATCGGTCAGTTCTTGGGCGATATCTTGAACGTAACGCGTCAAACGAAGGTAACGTTGCCTTCGTCGGTGACCATGGTTTCGCGCGGTCTGGTGACCATGGAGGGCACGCTGCTCGAATATGTGGGTTCGTTCAACATGGTCGACATCATCAACAAGCACATCAAGCGAACAAAAGAAACGTCCGACGATCTTAAGGACACCGTTAAAGAATTGCTCGTTGCCGTGAATGGTGCGAGTCGCGGAGCACTGCGTGCCGCAGAATACGCAGGCGATACCATGCAGTTGCTTTCGCGTGGTCAGCTGAAGGTGAACATGGAGATGCTCGGTTCGGCTGAGCCCATGATGAAGATATCGCGTATCTTGAATCGCTTGACCATCGGCTTGATCATCGCTGGTCTTTTGATCAGTGCGGCGTTGCTCACGTTCGCGATCGACGAATCCCATATCTTCGGCATGCCCATCCTTGCGTTCATCGAATTCGTTATCGCGATCATCCTTTCGCTCTGGATCGCCATCGACATCTACCGCAGAAACCGCAACCGTTAAGGTGGCGACCGGGTAGTTTGTCACCTAACAAGAAGGCCGACTGCAAATGCAGCCGGCCTTCGTTCGTATCTAAGCAACTTGATGCTTATTTATGTTCGAGCTCGAACTCCTTCATGAAGGCGACGAGGGCTTCAACACCTGCTTTCGGCATGGCGTTGTAGATGCTCGCACGCATGCCGCCCACCGTGCGGTGACCTTTGATGCTCTCGATGCCGTGCTTCTTCGCTTCAGCGACGAAGAGCTCATCGAGCTTCGGATCGCCTGTGATGAACGGAACGTTCATGATGGAACGATCTTCGCGGCGTGCAGTGCCCATGAACAGATCGGACTGATCGAGGAAATCGTAGAGGATCTGCGCCTTTTCACGATTGCGCTCGCCCATTGCCTCAAGGCCACCCATCTTCTTGATCCACTTGAATACCTTGCCGCAGATATAGATGCCATAAGCGGGCGGGGTATTGTAGAGCGAATCGTTATCGTATTGGGTCTTCCACTTCAGCATGGTGGGCGTGTTCGGAAGCGTCTCTTCCTTGATCAGGTCCTTGCGGATGATATCGATCGCAACACCAGCTGGGCCGATGTTCTTCTGTACGCCGCCATACATCACGCCGTATTTGGTGATATCGGCAGGTTCAGAAAGGAAGCAGGAAGAAACATCAGCAACGAGCACTTTGCCTTTTGTGTTGGGCAGCTCATGGTATTTCGTACCGTAGATGGTTTCGTTCTCGCAGATGTAGACGTAGTCGGCGTCTTCTCGGATGGGAAGATCGGAGCAATCGGGAATGTAGGAGAAGTTGCCGTCTTCACTCGATGCGATGCACTGCGCATCGCCGAAGAGCTGGGCTTCCTTGAATGCCTTCTTCGACCAAGAGCCAGAAACGATGTAGTCTGCTTTGCCATCGAGCATCATGTTCATGGGGATAGCTGCGAATTGCTGAGAAGCGCCGCCCTGCAAGAAAAGCACGGCGTATTCATCAGGGATGCTTAAGAGATCGCGCAGATCGCTCTCGGCCTCTTCGATGATCTGGGCGAACGTCTTCGAGCGATGACTCATCTCCATGACTGACATGCCGCATCCGCGGTAATCGAGCATTTCATCGGCGGCTTCCTGAAGCACTTCTTCGGGCAGCACTGCCGGGCCAGCAGAGAAGTTGTAAACGCGTGACATAGTTACTCCCTTTTCATATACCGAATAAACAAAGGCGAGCAGGATGCCCGCCTGGTTTTCGTGATTAGAGCATGATACGTCAAACCGTGCCACTTTGCTTAGATAAAGCACTAAGATTCGTTAGGCGGGTGCCATATCCCTGACCTCGGTGATATTTTTCCAAAACCGCTTGGGCATGAATTGCCGACGAAGCTCGGGATGGTAGCGAGCTTCGATATTGAGCGTGTGGTAGAAGCGTTTCCATGCTTCTTGCATCTTGAGTTCATTTGCGGTTGGTGCGGGTGGCGTGAACGAATCGGTCTTGATAAGGTGCCAATCGCTTCCTTCGTACACACCCGCGATACGGTGGTTCTCATCGTAGATGATGAAAGGTTGCGTATTGAAGCGATCCGCGAACCAATCCATGATGAGCGGCACGACCGAGGCTTTTGGGTTGCAGCGCGCACACCAAAGACCACCTTCAAGTTCTTCGAAGCGCAAGAATTCAAGGATATGATGGCGCTCATTCTGCACGAAGCGTTCAAGCTTCAGAACGGGCTCGACCACGGAGTCGAGAACAGCAGGCACTGCTGAGCCTTTCAGCAAAGCAGGTCCGCATCCAGCACCAGTGAATCTCTGCTGGACACTGCGCTCTCCTTTTTTGTTCTGTCGGAAGAAATGAGCGTTTTGCGGATCCATGCAGTAGCGGATGAAACGATAGATCGAGATTCCGGTGTGAGGATCATCGGCAAGAGCGGCAGTCTTGATGATATTCGCAACGCTATAACCCGCGCGCTTGCTCACGCCCTTCTGAACGCGAAGTGCGAGCGAGAAATCGGTCTCGATCTGGCGTGTGGTTTGTCCGATACGGGGCTGATAGTGTTCGCCCGGACAGATATCGAGCGGGTGCTCCTTGTTCGCATACGTTAAGAACACGGCAGTGAAGAGACCTTCGACACTGCCATCGTAGAGGTAGGCGATGTTATCGGGTGTGGGATCCATGGCACGGCCTTTCGCTACGAGGCAGCATCGAGCGCGCACCAGCCCAGATCGCGCTCAGGGGAATAAGGTCGACTTGTTGTGTTGAGTGCTTTCTGACCACTGACCAGCGCATCTTTTCCGCTTGATGCAGGGTGTCCTGCAAGTTTCTGGGTGGGCGCCATATCGAAGAGGCTCATCTGCCCAGTGGCAACTTTTGCGGCACGTCTGCCGTGGCGACCGCCGTCGATCGGCGCGGCAAGTTGAGCACGCAATGACTGCCGCTCGAACGGAATAGTGCCGCCCTGGTACTTCCCCTGGCACGTGATGAAGAAACGAGCGCGCTTGAAGGCGATGCCGAGCTTGCGCAATTCGTCTTCGCGCAGCACATGGGTCTTGCGCGCGTGCATGATGAGCTTCGCCCCTCGAACGCCGATGCCAGGGATGCGCAAAAGGGTTGCATAAGGTGCCTTGTTCACCTCAACGGGGAAGAAATCGAGATGGTTGAGCGCCCAATTCGCTTTGGGGTCGACCTCCAAGTCGAGAAAGGGCGCTTCTTCATTGATGATCTCGTTCACATCGAAGCGATAGAACCGCATGAGCCAATCGGCCTGATACAAGCGGTGTTCGCGATTGAGCGCAACGCCATCTCCTGCAGGAAGGCGCATGTCGTTGTTTACGGGAAGATATGCACTGAAGAATACGCGCTTGAGCGAGAACTTCTGATAGAGCGCTGAAGAGAGATTGAGGATCTGGTAATCGCTTTCGGGGGTGGCGCCGATGATCATTTGCGTTGATTGACCAGCGGGAACGAAGCTTCGCTCCGTATCGGCAGGTCGCGCGAGCGATCGTTCGCGTTTGCTCAAATAGACCGTGCGCTTTTCGGTAAGAGCGCGGACGTCGCGGGCTTCTTCGATGCCGTTCTTGATGAAGTGCATGGGATGGAGGATATCGTGCTTGCTCTTATCGGGCGCGAGCAATTGCAAGCTTTTCTGCGAAGGGAGCTCAAGATTGACGCTCATGCGATCGGCGAGCCTCCCGAGTTGATCGAGCAATTCAGGCGAAGTGCCAGGAATGGCCTTCGCATGGATGTAGCCGCGGAAGCCGTATTCTTCGCGCAAGATGCTCAGCGTTTCGATCATGAGTTCGGTAGTGAAATCGGGGCTTCGAACAACGCCCGAACTCAAGAATAGCCCTTCGATGTAGTTACGACGATAGAAGCTGATGGTAAGGTCTGCCAATTCGCGTGGTTTGAACGTGGTGCGGGTGCTTTCGTTGCTGATGCGATTGACGCAGTAGGCGCAGTTATAGATGCATGCATTGCTGAGCAGGACTTTCAATAGCGTGATGCAGCGGCCATCGGCCGTGAAGCTGTGGCAGATCCCAGCAGCAGACGTGTTGCCGAGCTTCCCCTTTTGCCCAGCACGACCTACGCCCGACGAGGTGCAGGCAACATCATATTTTGCAGCATCTGCAAGAAGTTCGAGTTTATCCGTGATATCCATCGTACACCTGTTCGATTCGCCTCGTTCCATCCTATACGAACAAATGTTTGTAGTCAAGGCAAGTGAACAGGCATTAAGCGATTTGGTAACAAAACCACGAGGGAAGATGCCTGCCTGAAAAGCCCGATTTGACCTGTGATAGAGTTGAGGGGCTGATCGTGCACAAGAATGAGGAGGTGGTCTTGATGCGCTTCAAAGATATATGGGGGAAGATCGAGATTCCTACCAACCAAGATGATTTTCCTCATCAAGGGTTTTCACCTAAGGTCATCAAGGCATTCGGCGTAATGAGCATCATCTGCGCGCTGGCCTCGTTGTGTTTGATCGGTGTATTCGCAGCTCATGCAGTGGGCGATATCAACCATCATGAAAGACCCGAGAGCATGCTCCTGGCGATCGGCATCGTCCTGCTCGCTATCACCGCCATCGTTTTCTTCGTCGCTATGGGTGTGCGGTTCATCAAGAACAACACGCTCAATGGGGAACGCTTCGCCATCACGACCATTGCGCTCATCTTAGGCGCGTTCCTCGCGATGATGATGTTCTACGGCTTGAGCCTGTTCCATATTGTTTACGTGGTCGAACTGGTCTTCCTGGCGGTCGTTACGGTGTATATGGATCCCGAACTGGCCGAAGAGCGCTATCTTTCAAAAGAAGCGCGCACGATGGATCCGCAAAAGCGTGCTCAGTTCGAGAAGAAGGTCGATAGCCGAAAGCCTTTGAAGGGCTACATCACGCTGAACTTCTTCAACCTGTTTTGGATATTCGTGGTGTGCAGCATCCTGGGGCTAGCGATCGAAACCGTGTTCCATCTTGCTTTTTATCATGCCTACCAAGATCGCGCAGGACTGCTTTATGGACCGTTCTCGCCGATCTATGGGTTCGGTGGCTTGTTCATGACCGTTGCGCTCAACCGGTTCCACGATAAGCCGATTCTGATGATCTTCTTGATCTCGGCGTTGATCGGTGGTGCGTTCGAGTTCACGGTCAGCTGGATCATGCAAAGTGCATTCGGAATTGTGGCCTGGGATTATTCGGGAACGTTCCTTTCTATCGATGGTCGCACGAACTTCATGTTCATGTGTTTCTGGGGCGTACTCGGTGTGATGTGGGTGAAGTTCTTGTTGCCGATCTTGCTCTGGATGATCAACAAGATTCCGTGGAAGCTGCGCTATACGCTCACCGTTGTGTGCTTCGTGTTCATGGTGGTGGATGTGGTGCTCACCGTGCAAACGATCGACTGCTGGTACTTGCGTGAAGCAGGACATGCGCCGAACACTCCGCTCGAAGAGTTCTTCAACAAGCACTACGACAACGCCTACATGGAGCATCGCTTCCAAACCATGTCGATGGATCCTTCACAATCCAGCCGCGTCTAAAAAGGTGTCGAACGACCGGGTAGTTTGTCACCTATGCCTACAGCGCAGGGAGGGTTTCCTTGAGGTTGCGCACGCGGGTGAGCGCATCGTTCATGATCGCATCGACATCTTGTCCGATCACATCGAGCAATTCGGCGGAGATGAAGTGCGTCTCAGGGATGCCGAACATGTGCGCGATACCCTGGAAGTATTCGAACCCGTAGTTCGCGAACGAGCAAGGACCGCCTGACGTGGTGATATACACAAGGCGCTTCGCTTTGCAAAGTCCTTCGGGCCTTCCCTCTTCGGTGTAGTGGAACACGATGCCATTGACAGTCACGTGCTCGATGTAGATCTTCAGGACGGCGGGAAACGAAAGGTCCCAATAGGGCGTACCGATAACGATCTCGTCTGCGGCGGCGAACTGTTTCGCGAGGTCGAACATAGAATCGCCCCAATCGGCATTCTCTATGAGCGCTACCCGCTGCTCGACCATCTTCCAGTCGAAAGGCGCAAGGTCACGCTCGAAGAGACGCATTTCTTCAACGGCGGGATTGCCTTCAAGATAGGCGCGGCAAAGAGAGAGCGTGCGCGATTCGTCGTGAGCGCAGGCATTGACGAAAAGGGTGGTCATAGGAGCTTCCTTTCTTGTCGGGTTCCTTGGAAGGGATGGGTGCTCAATGCGTACCATTCTAGGGCAATCTGAAAACGATCATGAATGAGGCGCAGCATCGTTGGGCGGTTTGGCAGTGGGATCGCTCGCTTGCGCGCTGCTTCGTGCTTCTTTGCGTGCGGCTTGCTCTTTTTCGGTGGCGAACTCGTTCGCCTGTTCCTCTAGTTTTGCCAAGGCTGAATCGACATCGCCCGCGTTCTCGAGGAACTGCTTTGCGAGGCGCTGCCTGCGGCGTGCACTGTGGAAGTTGAGCCTGATGCCTTTGCCGTAGTAGCCGGAATCATGGCTTGCTCCGTAGGCGAAGATGAGGCTCACCGCCAGGAACGGGATGATCTCGACGCCGAACACCTCAAAGCCAAGGAAGAAGGCAGCGATAGGGCAGCGCGTCATGCCAGCGAAGAACGTCATGACCCCGATAGCGGTCGCGAATGCGGGATCGACATCGATGAGCTGTCCAAGCGAACACCCGAGCAAACCGCCGATGACAAGGGTGGGCATGATCTCGCCGCCCTTGAAGCCCGAGCCGAGCGCAAGGAATACGAGCCCCGCCTTGATGGCGAAATCCCACGTACCGATCGATCCCGATGCAGCCTGCTTCAAGAGATTCATCCCGCCGCCTTCGAAGCTCTGCAGGCCGAAAGCGACGACGAGGATCGTGATGCCGATGCCGACAACAAGTACCGAAAGGTAAGGGTGGTTCAAGCGCTTGCGCTCCCATGCGCGCACCGCGGCGAGGCTTGCGCCGAAGAAGCGCCCCAGGATGCCACCGAGCGTGCCGATGAGCACGACCTGCAGCATAAGATCAGGGGTAACGCCGGGGATGGCAACGCGGGGAATGATATCGCCGATGCCGAACGGGTAAGCGATCGAAGCGGCGATGAACGCCGAAACGAGCAGCGCGATGAAGCGCGCGGGACTGAAGGTCTTGAAGTGCGTGAGCTCGAAGACGAGGAACACCGCACCAAGCGGCGCGAAGAACAGCGCGCTGAAGGTGGCCGACATGCCCATGAGCGCAGCATAGCCATAGACGTTGCGGTCCTGCTTGTTCTTGAAGACGTTCTTGAGCTTGAAGGCGCGACTGAGCGTCTCGCCGATCGAGGCGCCCATCTGAAACGCACTCGATTCCTTACCGACCGCACCGCCGCCGAGCGTCGAGAGGCAGGTTCCCACGAGAATAGCGGGCGCAAGCGTAGGGGAAACGGGCTTGTTCTCGCGCATCTCCATGACCATGTCGTCAGTCGAGTAGAAGTATGAGAGTTTCATCGCTTTATAGAATGCGAGCGTGGCGATGCCGAGCACGGGGAGTAAGAACACGAGCCACGAGTACTCTTGGTTCAGGCGATAGGATGTATTGACGCAGATGCACAGCACGATCGAGGTGAAGGCCGAAACCACACCCACCAGGCAGATGAAGAACACATGGAGCGCTAGTTGCTTCTTATCTATGTTGGAAAGCCATGACATGCGAAGACCTCGTTGAAGGCAGACTGAACGAGCATGATTCAATCGTGACAGTTCTTCTGCACCGCGTAAACCATGACAACCTCACAACTCGGCATCAATTGCGTTACGGATGATTCTTCACGCCAGCTCGAACCGACATTTCACACGTGCTCGATTACAATGGAACTTCACGAGGGAAGGACGAAGATGGAAACCGAGCTCATATCGCTTGCAGTCATCGCGCTCCTTGCCTGCATCACGCCCTTGCTGGCGCGGGCGATCCCGCACAAGCTTATCCCTGAAACGGTGTTCTTGCTGTTCGCTGGCGTTATCTGTGGTCCGCATCTGCTCGGATGGATACAGGTGGGCGATGCGGTCTCGCTCCTTTCCGATCTGGGGCTCGGGTTTCTGTTCCTGCTCGCTGGCTATGAGATCGATCCGAAGAATCTCTCTAACTATCAGGGAAAACGGGGGTTCGTTACCTGGATCTTCACGTTCGCGATCGCGGTGTTGGTGGTATGGGCGTGGCCGGAGTTCTCGCTTGATGGCATCGATGGGCTTGCGGTGGTCATCGCGCTCACCACCACCGCGCTCGGCACGCTGCTTCCCATCCTGAAAGAGCGCAATCTCATGGATACCCCCATTGGTAACGCGGTGCTCTCGTATGGCACTTGGGGCGAATTGTGCCCAGTCATTGCTATGGCGCTGCTCCTTTCAACGCGCACGACCATTCAGAGCGTGATCATCCTGGTGATGTTCGCGCTCATCGCGGTGGCGGTCGCGATCCTTTCTTCGCGCCTGAAGAATTGGGATCGCATTTCAACGGCGGTTCAGGAAGGGGCTGAAACCACTCAGCAGACCGTGGTGCGTGCGACGGTGCTGCTCATGGTCACGCTTACCGCGCTCTCGGCGGTGTTCAATCTCGATATCGTGCTCGGCGCGTTCGCGGCAGGCTTTATCTTGCGCTACATCATTCCGCAGGGGAGCAAGAGCCTCGAGACCAAGCTCGATGGTCTCGCGTTCGGCTTCTTCATCCCGCTCTTCTTCATCGTCTCCGGGAGCAATATCGACATCCACGCGGTGGGCGACAGGCCGCTTCTGCTCGTGTTCTTCATCGTGTTGCTCCTGCTCATTCGCGCGCTTCCCGTTTTCATCGCGCTTTCTACGGGCAAGCACAAGCGCGATCTGAGCCGCAGCGCGCGCATCACCGTGGCGCTCTATTGCACTACGGCGTTGCCGATCATCGTGGCGGTCACGATGGTGGCGCAGCAATCGGGCGCGATGAGCAACGAGATCGCTTCGGTGCTCGTGTGTGCGGGCGCGGTGACGGTGTTCCTCATGCCGGCGCTCGCGTCGATCACCATTCGCATCTCCGACACGCATCTGGTCGACCTTGCTCATGAGGTTTCGAGCAAGCCGGCCGAGCTCTCTACGATCATCAAGAGCCGTGCTGAACTGGTACGTTTGCTGGCGAAGGCGCGTGGTCTCATCGATAAGAACGATCCCGATCTTGCGGCGCGGATCGAGCCGCTGCTCGCGCAGCTTGCACATAACGATGAAGACAGCGACGATCGTGATGTGCGCTATTTCATTCAGGAAGTGCGCGATCGCTATCGAGAGACGAAGAGCTTGAGCAAGGATCAACTTAAGAGGATCGTTGCTGAAGCAGAGCAGGCAGAAAAGGAGATGGGTACGAACGAGCCCGCTGCTCCCTATGATGAAGAAGGATACCTGGAGGTCATCGCGAAAGGCGAAGATGCTTCGACGCAAAAGCGCAAGGAAGAGGGGAAATAATGGAATCGGAAGTAACTAAACCAGCAGATGGCATGACCGATTACGGCCTGATCGAGCTTTCGGGTAGCGAGAACACCCGCGATCAGGGCGGCATGGAAACGGTTACGGGCCAGCGCGTGCGCTCACGAAAGCTCATTCGTTCCGACAAGCTCGAGAAGCTCACCGATCACGATATCCATGTGCTCGTCGATGAATACGAGCTGCGTACGGTGATCGACCTGCGTACCGACAAGGAACGTGAGCTGTCGCCCGATCCTGCCTCGCGCATGCCCGAGGTGAAGTTCGTGAATCTTCCGGTGTTCACTGAAGGCGCGGTCGGCATCACGCACGAACACGACATTCGTTCGCTCATGAAAGAATTCAGCCAGATGAAGGAAGACCCCTATAAAGTCGTGCGCGATATCTACCCGGTGGCGCTTTTGGGAGATGAGGCAGTAAAGGCGTATAAGCAGTTCTTCGATATCTTGCTTGAGCAGCAAGAGGGCTCGATCCTGTGGCACTGCTCAGAAGGGAAGGATCGTACCGGTTTGGCGAGCTTGCTCATCCTGCATGCGCTGGGCGTGCCGCCCGAGACGATCATGGAAGACTATCTTGCTACGAACATCTTCGCGCGCAAGAAGCTTCGCCGTGCTGCGAGCGATTTCGAGCGCTTGCATCTGCTGAAGAAAGGCGATGAGGCGCTGCTCGCTTTCTTGACCGCTGAGCCTGGGTATCTCAATGCAGCCTGCGAAGCAGCCGAGAAGAAGTATGGTTCGCTCGATGCTTACCTCGAGGAAGGACTCGGCATCACCCCCGAAAAGCGCGCTCGCCTCGCCGATAAGTACCTCTTTTAAGATGTCGAACGACCGGGTAGTTTGTCACCAGGCAAAAAGAGCCCTCGGGGGAGGGCTCTCGTTAGCGCATATGACGCGCAGTTACGCTTCGAGGATCTTGCATGCGGCGATGGCGAGCTCCTTCGAATCCATGCTGCCCGGATCTTTCTCGATGCCCTTATCCATCAGATGCGGAATGGTCGCGATCTTACGGAATTCAGCCTCATGCTCAGGCAAGCAGGCAAGGATGACAGGATCGGGATTGTCGGGAAGCAAGGTATCCTGGACCACTTTGTTGATGTAGCGGTAGAACTTCTCGGCCTCGATCTTGGACACTTCGTTGCGCGAGCGATAATCGTGATACGGATTGAGGTGCTTCATGAGCATGTGGTGATCGAGCGCGGGCGCATCGCTGAAATCGTGCATGAGTTCGCCGAACTGCTTCGCAACGCCCTCATCTTCAACATCGATGCGGTTAAGGCAGTTGCCGAGCCCCTTGATAAGCCCGAAGCGATCGGCAGAAACAGCCAAGATGTAGTACTTGGACTGCTGGAATTCATCACCCTTGAGCGGGGAAAGCTCCCAGTTGTCGCCGACGAACACTTGCGGATCGACCTTGTGATAGAGGTTCGCGATATAGACATGATCCTTGTCGGCGAAGAGCGCTACACTAGCCTCCGCGTTCAGCCAGATCTCTTCATCGGGAGCGTTGATCACATCTTCAAGGTGAACGAGGATCTTGTTGTTCGGCTGGATGGCGTAGTTCGTATCGATCTCATGCTTGGCCTCCTTCATGAGGTCTTTCATTTCGATGCGCTCTTTATTGGTGCGCAGACGTTTGTATTCGGTGGGCAGGTAGAGTGAGACGACCGGGCCTTCAGCCGGTGTAGTGAGCTCAGAAATATCGTCCAAGATCATGACGGTATCTTTAGTGTGATGAATGGGGCGCATGATGAAGCCTCCTTGTTGCAGCGGATACGTTCGAACGCCAAGACCACAGCATGAGCCGAATTGCTGTGTTTTCGGCGCGTCTTTAACCTAACATGAGCGAATGCGCAGCTGGGAAGCGCGTGGGTTTTGACAGAAACCTGTTAAGTTCTAGTTTTCCGCTTGCAACTTGACCTTCGGCATAGGTGCGTGCACGCTCGCTATAATGAGAGGAAGATCGAATGAAAGGCTCATCCGTGCAACCTGAAACGTCGCAAGCGCACTACAAGGAATTACCTGCTCGCTATGAGAAGCTCAAGACCCTGTGGGGCGAAGATGCCTTGCGCGCGATCGTGAATGCGCACGTGCTCGTGCTCGGCATCGGTGGAGTGGGATCGAATTGTATCGAGGCGCTTGCGCGCGGGGGTGTGGGCAAGCTGACGATCCTCGACCGCGATGTGGTGGAGGAGAGCAATATCAATCGCCAGTCCATCGCGTTCTATTCCACGCTCGGCAAGCGCAAGGTGGATGTGATGGAGGCGATGATTAAGGATATCAACCCCGAAGCGCAGGTCAAGAAGGTATTCGGCTTCTTGCGTCAGGAGGAGATGAAGAGCTTCCTTGATGAGTATGCGCGCGATGTGGACTATGTGGTCGATGCGATCGACACGATCTCGGCGAAGCTCAAATTGGCTGAACTTGCGCCGAACTACTCGTTCAAGCTGATCAGCAGCATGGGTGGGGCGAACAAGATCCATCCCGAATGCTTCAAGATCGCCGATCTGTATGACACGGTGAACTGCCCGCTCTGTCGCATCATGCGCAAAGAGGGGCGCAAGCGTGGCATCAAGCAGCTGAAGGTCATCTACTCGTGCGAACAGCCAGTCGACACCAATATGGGTAGCGATTGGGAGCGCGCTGAGCGCAAGGACTTGGGCACGGCATCGTTCGTACCGCCGATCTTCGGCCAGATGATCGCCGGCGAAGTCCTCCGCGACCTTGCAGGCGCCGAGCGAGGGTGACGCCGCCCTAAGGGGCGCAGCCTATGAGGTGTTTGGCGATTCTGAGTCTGCACTCTTTATTAGTATTAGGCTGTTCGAAGGAGCGAAGCGCATGAGCTTGCCTAACAAGGCAAGCGAACAGCGAAAGCGGATCGGCCCAAACGCCTCACAGGCGAGAGCCCCTTAGGGCTGCGAACAGGGAAGCGGGGAGCTTTTTCTTGCGCGGGCGTGCAGACGTGAGCTGACGCTTTAGACATGCAAGAAAGCGGGTCGACCCAACCACCCCTCAGGCGTAAGCCTCTTGTGGCAACGAGCGGGGAACCTCGTGCTTGCTTTCTCCGCTGATTGCGGATAGGTACAGCTGTTTGTTAGAGCAAAAAGGGAAGAGGAGAGACATGCCAGAGAGTAGAGAGTTTTTCGACGCACATGCGCATATGAGCTTCGCGCCCGATGTCGCCTCGTTCGCCTCATGGTTCACCGAGCGTTTCGCAGGCGCTTTCTCTACGACGGTGAGTCCTGCCGACTATCGCTTTGCGCAGCAGGCGCTCGCTTCGTTTCCAAAGATAAAAGTGGGCGTGGGCGCTCACCCTTGGTGGGTCGCGCAGGGCAAGATCTCCGACGAGGATAAGGCGCTCCTTCCTGACCTCGTTGCGAACGCGCGCTACATCGGCGAAGTTGGGCTTGACTTCGGCAAGAATGGACTTGCCAAGAGCGTTTTTGCGACTGACGATGAGACCAAGCAGGCGCAGATCGAAGTGCTGCGCACGATCTTCGTTGCCGCGAAGAAGAGCCCTGTGCCTTCAGCCGTCGAAGGGACCGAAGGAGCTGAAGAAGCTGAAAGAACTGAAGGAGTTGGCGAAGCCAAGGGCGGACGCGCCTTCTCGTTCCATGCCGTGCGAGGCGCCGATGTGATCATGGATATGCTCGAGAAATACGAGCTGCTGGAAGATAACACGATCATCTTCCATTGGTTTTCGGGCTCGAGCGCTCAGCTGAAACGAGCGCGTGATCTGGGTTGCTTCTTCTCGGTCAACGCGTTCATGCTCCAGACGAAGCGCGGCCGAGAATATGCGAAAGCCATTCCGCTAGATCGCTTGCTCATCGAGACTGATTTGCCCGAAGAGACCTCCATTGACGCATGCGCAGAGGGCTCGCAAACGTGCAAGCAGGCTACCGAAGCGGCTGAAGCGCACTATGCATCGATGCTCGAAGAAGCCTATCGGGAAATCGTCGCATTACGTGGAGAAGATGCGCTCGATGCTATCACGCGCAATGTGCGTAAGATCTTCTGCTAAGAAAGGGCTGCTCTGAGCTCGTCGATCGTTTCTGCAACGTTGTCGCAGGTCATGAGCGTGCTCATCAAGCATGCGCCGTCCGCACCAGCATCGCGCACTGAAGCGATATTGTGCGCATTAATGCCGCCGATCGCATAGACGGGAATGGCCGCGTTCGAAGTGATGCGCCTGAGGAAATCAAGCCCGCGCGGCTCTACACCAGGCTTGCATTGGGTGGTGAAGATGTGGCCAGCGATGCAGAAATCAGCTCCCTGCCGTTCGACGTGCTCGGCTTCATTGACTCCATGCACCGATACGCCCACCTCCTGAAACTCGCGCGCGAAATCGGGGTGGCGCTCGAATTCATCGTAGCTCATCTGGATCGAGGGAAAGCCCTTTGCTGCTGCGAGGTCGACGAAGGTATTCACCGTGATGCGACGGCGCTGATCGGGCATGAGTAGCGCTTCGATGCGATCGAGCAGTGCGCCGAACTCGCGTTCAGTAAGGTCTTTCTCACGCACGATCACGCGATCGACCCCCGCATCGCACAGGGCAGCGACCTTCACCTCAAGTGGCTGGGCGCAAAGTGCGCGGTTGGTTATAGCGATGATTTGAAATGACATAATGTTCCTATTTTTCTATCTGAATCTTTGGGAGTTGTCGCTGCCCTAAGGGGCGCAGCCTGCGAGGTGTTTGACGATTCTGAGTCCGCATACTTAATTTGTAATAGACTGTCCGAAGGAGCGGAGCGCATGAGCTTGCCTGATCAGGCAAGCGAACAGCGAAAGCGGATCGGCCCAAACGCCTCACAGGCGAGAGCTCCTTAGGGCAGCTAAGTGGGAACTTCAGGCAGCTCCTATACATAAATGTAATCGTTCATGACTGGTTGTAAATCGCGCGCAGTGAGTGCAGCAACGACCTCCTCCACGCTGCGACCATCGGCGATCTCGAATTGGTCGTCACCCTGCTCTTCGCCTTCGTGTCCTCCGATACCCGTCGAGACCCCCGCCGAAATCTTCGTTGCGGCGATATCGACCACATTGTTGCGGAAGCGTTCGCATTCACGCGTCGAGATGGTCATGCCAGCGAACGGCATGAAGATGCGATAGGCGCACATGACCTGCAGAAGCTGGCGTTCATGCACATCGTGGGGGTTGATCTCGCTGTTGTTCGTGATGGGGCGCAAGCGCGGGCACGAGAAGGAGATCTCTGCATGCGGGTATTTCTTCTGCAGCAGATAGGCGTGCATGCCGGTGGCGAAGGCATCCTTGCGGAAATCGGCCAGCCCGAGCAGCGCAGCGAATGCAACGCCGCGCATGCCACCCATGAGCGCGCGCTCTTGTGCTTCCATGCGATAAGGGAACACGCGTTTGTGCCCAGCAAGGTGGAGCTCTTCGTAGCGGCGTGCGTCGTAGGTCTCCTGGAATACGGTTACGTAGTCGGCTCCGCATTCCTGTAGGTAGGCGTATTCATCGGAGTTCATAGGATAGACCTCAAGGCCCACATTCTTGAAATACCGCGAGGCGATCTTGCAGGCTTCACCGATGTATTCCACGGTGCTCTTGGTGCGGCTTTCGCCGGTGAGGATGAGCACTTCTTCAAGCCCTGTTTGGGCGATGGCTGCCATCTCTGCCTCGATCTGCTCGGTGTCGAGCTGCGCGCGACGGATCTTGTTGTGGCAGTTGAAACCGCAATAGATGCAGTAGTTCTCGCAGTAGTTCGCCAAATAGATGGGGGTGAACAGATAGACGTTATCGCCGAAGAAGCGGCGCTTCTCGCTGCGCGCTCGTTGTGCCATTTCCTCGAGGAACGGCTCGGCTGCGGGGGAGAGCAGCGCACCGAAGTCACGGGGCGTGAGCGTATCGGCTTCCAGCGCGGCGCGCACATCGGCTTCGGTGAAGCTTGTGGGGTCGTATGCGGCGAACGCCTCTTCAACCTGAAGGCGAACGGAAGGGTCGATCTGCTCCATGTCGGGCAGATAGGTGAGGTGGTCGATCTTGTTCTCGACCTCGAACACCGTTATCCCTTCCATCGGCTGATGTTCTGCAATTTTCTTACTCATTCACAACCTCCAGTTGTTTCTTCTTTGCGCATGCTGCCCTCTCCACTGGTGCTGATAAGCGGGTAATTACAAGTGCCCCATGGGCGTGCTGCTTGCCTAGTCCGACAAGAAGCCGGTAAGGGGCGAGGACGCCACCGCACCTTTGTCGATCACGCGCCCGAGCCCAGCAAGATACGCTTCACGACCAGCTTCGATGGCGAGCTTGAACGCGTGCGCCATAGAGGCAACATCGCCGGCGGTTGCGATCGCGGTATTCGCCATGACAGCAGCCGCTCCCATCTCCATAGCTTCCGCAGCCTGCGAAGGTCGCCCGATGCCCGCATCTACGATGATGGGCAGGTCGATCTCGTCGATCAGGATCTGGATGAAGTCCTTCGTGGCAAGTCCCTTGTTCGACCCGATGGGCGCGCCGAGCGGCATGACCGCTGCAGCACCGGCGTTCACCAGATCGCGCGCGACATTCAGATCGGGATACATGTAGGGAAGCACGATGAACCCTTCGTTCGCGAGCACCTCGGTGGCCTTGATAGTCTCGTAGTTGTCGGGCAGAAGATACTTCGAATCACGCATGATCTCGATCTTCACGAAGTCGCCGCAGCCGAGTTCCCGCGCCAAGCGCGCGATGCGCACGGCTTCTTCTGCAGTGCGCGCGCCCGAAGTGTTCGGCAAGAGCGTAACGCCTTCAGGGATATGCGCGAGAATGGAGTCGGTCTCCGAGTTGGCGCGGCGCAGCGCGAGCGTGATAATCTGCGCACCCGCATGTTCGACCGCCGCTTCCACCAGATCGAGCGAATATTTGCCCGAGCCTAAGATGAAGCGGGAGTCGAAGGATTTCCCTCCGAGAACCAGGGGGTCTTCAATGCTCATAGTCTTCCTTTCGTATATGCGCGAAAAAGCGCGGTTCGTTTATCGTTGAGGCGTTGAGGTGAACTGAACTTAAGGTTCGGCCTCGCCGAGTATCAGTCGTAGGACCATGTTCGCCTGGTGGCCTGCGCAAACGCCAACGCGTGGGCTCGCAAGGCTCCCTTCTGTTGCGACGTCGGTGCAGCCATCGCCGCAAAGATAGAGACGCTCGAGCGCTTTGCGCGTGCGAATCGTGTTCGCAGACCCCATCCCCGCCATGCCTGAGCCGCTCACGATTGTGGTGTCGGGGCAGGTGGCAAGCAAGGTCTCGACGAGCAGGGCCTTTTGGTCGGGTTCGTCGAACGCTTCGCACACGATCGGGCAACCCGCGAAGAGTGTGGGCGCGTTTTTAGCGGTGACCTTCACGGAGTGCAGCTCCAGTTCAACGAAAGGATTGATCGCACTCAGCGTCTCTGCAAGCGCTTCGGCCTTCTTCATACCCACTTGCGCGCAGGTGTACTGCTGACGGTGTAGGTTCGACATATCCACCACGTCGAAGTCGACGAGCACGAGCTTGCCCACGCCAAGACGCGCCAGATGGCACGCGGCAGCAGAGCCCAACCCACCAAGTCCGGCGATGCCTACTCGCGCGTGCGCGAGCTTCTGCTGGTTTTCGGCTCCATGGCGTTTCGCGAGGGCGGCGAAGTAAGCCTCCCGTGAAAGAGCCGGCGAAGCGTGTGCAGCAGGCGCGCTCATTAGCCGCCTCCCACGAAGTGAACGATCTCGACCTTGTCGCCATCGTGAAGCAAGGTGTCATCGAAGGTGCCGCGGGGAACGATCTCGCCGTTCAATTCGACCGCGACGCGGCTGCGGTCCAGGCCGCGTTCTTCGACGAGCTTCGCAACGCTCGAACCGCTGTCTATCTCGAACTCTTCGCCATTGACGATGATCATGCCTGCCTCCTTTGCGTCCAATAAAAAAGCACCACGAAGAAACCCCACCGAAGGTGGTGAGCCCCTTCATGATGCTTGCGCGTCAATCTGGTTTCAACATACCATGATTCACCATCAAGAACAAGCACGGCAGGGTATAATCGGATGCCTGATGACGAACGAACAAGGCATACCTGAAGCGCGCGCACACGACGCGATGCGTTTGATCGAAAAGCTCGAGGCAGAGCAGACGCTCCAGCGCGAAGAATGGGTCGCACTCTTCGCCGCGCAGCACGATCCGGCGCTGCGAGCTCATCTGTTCGAGCGTGCACGTGCGGTGCGCGACGAGCACTATGGCCGCCAGGTATTTCTGCGGGGCCTCATCGAGTATTCCAACTATTGCAAGAACGATTGCTATTACTGTGGGATCCGAGCATCCAATGCGCATCTGCGCCGCTATCGCCTGAGTCCCGAAGAGATCCTTGCCTGTTGCGAACAGGGCTACGACCTGGGCTATCGCACGTTCGTTCTGCAGGGTGGGGAAGACCCGAAGGTTTCGCTCGTAGATATCGTCGGCGCACTGCGCGCGCGCTTTCCCGATTGCGCGATCACGGTCTCGGCGGGCGAATTGCCGCGCGAGGTCTACCAGCAGCTCTTCGACGCGGGTAATAGCAAGACGGCCCGTTCTCTCTTGCCCCAAAAACCAGCCGATCCTCGCCACTATGGCAAGCTTCATCCTGCATCCATGAGCCTCGAGGAGCGCAAGGCCTGCCTGTTCACCCTGCGCGAGATCGGGTTTCAGGTGGGGAGTGGATTTCTGGTAGGCGCACCAGGGCAAACGACCGAATCGATGGCGGCGAACTTCGCGTTTTTGCACGAGCTCGATCCGCACATGATCGGCATCGGTCCCTTCATTCCACATAGCAGCACGCCGTTCGCCAGCAAACCGCCCGCCACGATGGAAGAGACCCTCTTCTTGCTCGCGTGCTTGCGGCTGGCTCATCCACGTGCGCTTCTTCCCGCAACGACCGCGCTCGCCACGATCGACCCAAAAGGGCGTATGGCTGGCCTTGAAGCGGGAGCGAACGTGATCATGCCGAATCTTACGCCCGCATCCTATCGCGGCGACTACGCGCTCTACAACAACAAGCTCGCTACCGGGCTTGAGGCAGTCGAACAGCACGATGAGCTCGAAGCCATTCTTTCCGCACAGGGGTATTCGGTCGAATCATCGCGCGGCGATTCGCTCGTCGTTTGATCGCTGTTTGATCGCTGTTAGATCGCAGCGCAATCGTTGTTCAACGCATCAAGACCAACCATTCAGACCGCTTTTCCTCATCTCGAACAGACTCGAGCAAACGCACGCTCCAAAAACACGTTAAACTTTGTGCACTTATGCATGAGAGGGGCCGCACCAAATTGCGGCGTTACCGATAAGGCTCAAGTCACGAGTTCGAGGAGGCTTAATGGCTCGACTTATCATCGAAGAAGCATCCGCTGCTGAAGCGGGCTTCAAGCAACTATCGCAAGAGGCGGCGCGGCGCATCGTCGCGATGCCAGCGGACCAATGTCCGGTCGAATTCACGCAATCGCTCACCCGCCTGTTCCTTTCGGAATCGTGCGGCAAATGCACGCCGTGTCGCATCGGCCTTGCGCAACTGGTCCAACTTCAGCAAGAGGTGCTCGATGGTGTGGGCACCACCGAAACGGTCGAGCTCATTGCCACCACGGCGCAGGGAATCCTGGACAGCGCCGATTGCGCGATCGGCCACGAAGCAGCCCGTATGGTACTCAAAAGCCTGCGCTCCTTCGAAGAGGATTATCGCTCGCATGCTGAAGCTGACCTCTGCTCCGCCGAGCGCAACGCCTATGTTCCCTGTCAGGGCACCTGTCCTGCGCATATCGACATCCCCGGTTACATCGCGCTGGTGAACGCGGGTCAGTACGAAGATGCCCTGCGCGTGATCCGCAACGATAATCCGCTGCCTACGGTCTGCGGGTATGTGTGCGAACATCCCTGCGAATTCACCTGCCGCCGGAGTCTCGTGGACGATGCGGTGAACATCTGCGGCATCAAGCGCTACGCGGCCGACCACGCCGCGCCCTACCAGCCTCAGCAAAACCTCGCACCCACGGGCAAGAAGATCGCCGTGATCGGCGGCGGCCCAGCGGGTCTTTCGGCAGCGTATTACCTGCAGCTGATGGGCCACGACGTTTCCGTTTACGATCAGCGCTCGAAGCTTGGCGGCATGGTGCGCTACGGCATTCCCGATTATCGTCTGCCGCAGGAAAAGCTCGATCAGGATATCGATTTCATCCTTTCAACAGGCGTGAAGGCATTCACCAATACCACGATCGGCACCGACCTCACGTATGAAGACCTCGCGAACGATTTCGATGCGATCTATCTTTCGGTGGGCGCGCACGACGAGAACAAGCTCGGTTGCCCGGGCGAGGACGCCGAAAACGTGCTTTCGGCGGTACGGTTCTTGCGTGCCGCAGGCGATGGCCTCGCCCCCGATCTTACGGACAAGCGCGTGGTCGTCGTTGGTGGCGGCAATGTTGCGATGGACTGCACGCGTACGGCGCGTCGTCTGGGTGCGGCAAGCGTTGAATGCGTCTATCGCCGGCGCATCGCGGACATGACTGCGCTTCCTGAAGAGATCGAAGAAGCGATGGCCGAAGGCTGCCAGATCTCCGAGCTCATGGCGCCGATCCGCATCGAAGCGAATGCAACTGGCGCGGTGCGCGCGCTCGTGGTGCAACCGCAATACATCGGCGCAGTGGGGGCAGATGGCCGTCCGAAGCCTCAGGCAGCGAACGTTGCCGAAGTGGAGATTCCCTGCGATGTGATCATCGTGGCCATCGGTCAGAAGATCAACACCGATGCGTTCGCGCATGTGATCGCCACGGAACGCGGACGCATTCTGGCGAACGATCAGGGCGCCCTTGCCGATCGTGAAGGCCTGTTCGCAGGTGGCGATGCGGTCACGGGTCCAGCAACGGTCATTCGCGCGATCGCAGCAGGCAAGGTGGCTGCTGCCAACATCGATGAAGCGCTCGGCTTTCACCATAACGTGCACGACGAAGTCACGATTCCCGCCCCGCTCACCACGCGGCCGGCAACCGGGCGTGTCGAACAGACGAACCGCCGGTTCGCCGAGGCGATCAAAGACTTCGACATTGCGAAGAACGGCATGACGCAAGACGAGGTCGAGCAGGAAACGAGCCGTTGCCTGCGTTGCGACCATCACGGCTTTGGCAAAGTTTGCGGAAAGGAAGCACTGGTATGGTAACGCTCACGATAGACGACACTTCCGTAACCGTTGAAGACGGTGCCACCATCCTCAATGCTGCCAAGGCGGCGAACATCAGCATTCCAACGCTGTGCTATTTCAAGGGGCTGTGTGATATCGGCGCCTGCCGCGTGTGCTGCGTGGAGGTCGAAGGCGATGAACGCCTGAGCGCCGCGTGTAACACGCCAGCTACTGAAGGCATGGTGGTTCGTACGCGCTCCGACCGCGCGGAAGCAGCGCGCAAGACGAATCTCGAGCTCATTCGCTCGCGCCACGATCTTGATTGTCGCAATTGCGTGCGTTATGGCACGTGCCGTTTGCAGTATCTGCTCAAATCCTATGGTCTGGCTGGCCCTGATGCTACGCCGGCCATCTACCCTCAAGAACTTCCGCGCGGCAAGCGTGCCGAGTGGGATCCACATGCGATCATCCAGCGCAACGCGAGCCGCTGCATTCAATGTGGCCGCTGTGTGGCTGCCTGCAAGAAGCTGCAGGGCATCGGCGTGTGGGAGTTCATCGGCACGGGCTCGCGCTCGAGCATCGGGGTGGCTGATAATCGCACGATGCGCGAAGCTGGCTGCGTGGCGTGCGGCCAATGCATCACCCACTGCCCGGTCGGCGCACTTTCCGAGCGCGACGATATCGCTCGCCTGCGCGCGGCGATCGCCGACCCCGAGGTAACCACGGTGGTGCAGATCGCGCCCGCAACGCGCACGGCATGGGCCTCCTCGTTCGGCAAGCAAGACGGTGAACTGGGCGTGGAGCGCATGTGTGCTGCGCTCAAGGAAATGGGCGTGGACTACGTGTTCGACACGGTGTTCGCCGCCGACCTCACCATCATGGAAGAGGGCACCGAGCTCTTGAACATCGTGAAAGCGGGCGAGACCGATCGCTTGCCGCTGTTCACCTCATGCTGCCCTGGCTGGGTGAATTTCGCGCGCACGCGCTACCCCGAATCCATCGCTCAGCACCTTTCGTCGGCGAAGAGCCCGATGCAGATGTTCGGCGCCGTGGTGAAGACCTGGTTCGCGGAGAAGAATGGCCTTGCGCCAGAGAAGATCTTCTCGGTTGCGCTCATGCCGTGTACCGCGAAGAAGGTGGAGGTCGCACTGCCGGGCATGTCCTCGAACCCTGGCGTGCCCGATATGGACGCATCGCTCACTACCCGCGAATTCGCGCGCATGATCGCTCAGAGCGAGATCGATGTTGAAGCGCTCGAAGATGTGCTGCTCGATGATCCGCTCGATAAGGGTACGGGTGCAGGCGTGATCTTCGGCACGACTGGTGGCGTGATGACCGCGGCGCTCCGCACTGCAGCCGCGATCATGACCGGCTCGAACCCCGAACCCACTGGCTTCGAGTTCGCTCCTGCCGCCGAAGGCCCCTGGAAGGAAGCGGTGTTCGACTTGGCAGGGACGCCGATCCGCTGCGCGGTCGTGCATGGGCTGGCGAACACTGACCAGCTTATCGCGGCGCTCGATGCGGGCACGGTGGATTACGACTTCATCGAAGTGATGGCCTGTCCTTCGGGATGCGCTGGCGGTGGTGGCCAGCCGATCGATGGCAGCGACCGCGAACTGGGCTTTGCGCGTGGTGCGGTGCTGCACACGCTCGACACCGATGCGCCCGTGCGCTTCTCGCATGAGAATCCCGTCATCGAGACGATCTATGCGGAATACTTCGGCGAACCGGGCTCCGAGCGCGCCGAAGAGCTCCTGCACGTGCACGCGCACTAAAACCGCAGGTCGCGCTTACCTTCTTTGATGTCCGCAAGATTCTTCTCGAGCACGGCATAGACCGGCGCGCGCTTGAAGTCTTCGTTTGCCATCTCGGCATCGATGAGCGCTTCGCCAAGCGCCCGAGCTTCAGGCGAGGCGTAGTCGAGCAGGTATTCTTCAAGCGTCATAAGAGCATTCGGGTGACAGAAGCCTGCGATCTGTTCGTTCTTGCAGAGCTCCATGAATCGATCACCCTGGCGTCCTGCACGATAGCACGCCGTGCAGAAGCTGGGAATGTAGCCGAGTTCCATGAGCCAGCTGACCACTTCATCCAAGCTGCGGTTGTCGTAGACGTTGAACTGCGCAGTGCTCTCGTCTTCGTCCTCTTCGCTCACATACCCGCCCACGCTCGTGCGCGATCCGCCGGAGATCTGCGATACGCCCAGCTCAAGAAGTTGTTCGCGCATGGCTTGTGGCTCGCGCGTCGAGATGATGAGGCCGGTGTAGGGAACGGCGATGCGGATGCACGCGACGATCTTCGCGAACACATCGTCGGGCACGCCATTGTCGAAGGTATCGGGGTCGATATCGTCCGCCGGGCGCACGCGCGGCACGCTGATCGTGTGCGGACCTACGCCGAACATCGCTTCGAGATGTTCGGCATGCATGAGCAACCCAGCGAATTCGTAGGCATAGCCTTCCAGACCGAAGAGAACGCCTAAGCCCACATCGTCGATGCCCGCTTCCATCGCGCGGTCGTGCGCTTCGGTGTGGTAAGCGTAGTTGCTCTTCGGGCCCGTGGGGTGGAGTTCCTCGTAGCGCTCTTTGTGGTAGGTCTCCTGGAACAGGATATAGGTGCCGATCTCGGCTTCCTTGAGCTTGCGGTAGTTCTCGACCGTGGTAGCTGCGATGTTCACGTTCGCGCGACGGATCGCGCCGTTCTTGTGCTTGATCGAGTAGATGGTCTGAAGGCTCTCGAGCACGTACTCGATCGGATTGTTGATCGGGTCTTCGCCCAGTTCGATCGCAAGGCGCTTGTGACCCTGGTCCTGCAGCGCAATCACTTCGGCGGCGATCTCTTCTTGGGTGAGCTTCTTGCGCGGGATCGTCTTGTTCTGCAGATGGTACGGGCAGTACACGCAGCCGTTCATGCAGTAATTCGACAGATAGAGCGGCGCGAAGAGCACGATGCGATTGCCGTAATGGTCGTCCTTGATCGCGCGCGCCAGCGCGAAGATGCGCTCGATGCGCGCTTTGTCTTCGCAGGCTAGAAGCACGCTCGCTTCGCGGTGGGTGAGCCCGTTCCCTTCGGCGGCTTTCTCGAGGATGCGATCGACGAGCGCAAGGTCGGCAGCATCGGCGCGGGCAGCTTCGAGGGTTGCGAGGATCTCTTCGTGGTTGATGAATTCCTCCGCGTGAGGGGAGGCAGGGTCATAGGGCAAAGTAGCAGTGGTCATGGGCTCTTTCGTTCCGATCGTGCGTAACGGGTTTTCATAATCGAGGAATATAATACGAATGCGTAAAGGATACCAGCAAACACGCGCGCCGTGCGGTGTTTCTGTGAACTCTAAGGAAAGAATCCATGGTCTCTGAACACAACGTTTCGACCCCTTCGCTCGATCTTGACCAGCGTGACGCGCTTTCGGCCACGCCGAAGGGGATGCGCATTACGATCGGGCTGTTCGGCAGGCGCAATGCGGGCAAGAGCAGCGTGGTGAATGCGCTCGCGCGCCAGCCCGTGAGCATCGTGAGTGAAGTGCCCGGCACCACGACCGATCCGGTCGAGCGAGCGATGGAACTTCTGCCGCTTGGCCCTGTGCTCTTCGTCGACACGGCGGGGATCGACGACGATGCCGAAGTGGTGGGGCAGTTGCGTGCTGAGACCACGCGCAAGGCGATGAAGGGCTGCGACCTGGCGCTGCTCGTGTATGAGCAGGGCACGTGGGGAGAGGCGGAGCGCGATCTGCTGGCGGATCTTGAGCGTGAAGCGATCCCTGCGGTGGTCGTGGCGAACAAGACCGACCTTGCAGGCGAGGGGGCTGCGAGCGATAAGGCAGGGAGCGATGGGGTTGGGAGCGACTTCGATCAAGCGGTGCGCGTTTCAGCAACTGAGCGTACAGGCATGGGCGAGCTGCTACAAGCGATTATCGATGCCGCCCCTGAAAGCTTGCTTGAGGATCCGCCGCTTGCGCGCGACCTGGTCAATCCAGGAGATACGGTCGTGCTCGTCGTTCCGATCGACAAGGAAGCGCCCAAGGGTAGGCTTATCTTGCCCCAGGTGCAAACAGCCCGCGACCTGCTCGATGGGGGAGCGCTGCCTTATTTGGTGCGCGATACCGAGCTTTCGGCCGCGCTTGCTTCGCTCAAAGAGCCGCCCGCGCTGGTCATCACCGATTCGCAGGTGTTCCATCGGGTGGCCGAGATCGTTCCCGAGGATGTTCCGCTCACGGGCTTTTCCGTGATAATGGCGCGCGCAAAAGGAGACATCCATGCGCAAGCCGCGGCGCTCCAGGCGCTTGCGCAGTTGGGAGAAGACGCGCGCATTCTTATCGCTGAAGCGTGTACGCACCACCCGATCTCGGAGGATATCGGCACGGTGAAGATCCCGCGTTTGTTGCGCAAGAACCTGGGCGAAGGCATCACGATCGACCATGTTCAGGGCAAAGACTTTCCGAGTGATCTTTCAAGCTACGATCTGGTGATCCATTGCGGAGCATGCATGTTCACCAGACGCGCGATGCTCTCGCGCATCCAAGCGTGTGAACAGGCAGGCGTGCCCATCGCGAACTACGGCATGGTGTTGGCGCACTTCGCCGGCATCGCCAACCGCGCCCTCGCCCCCTTCTTGCTTTAAGGTGACAAACTACCCGGTCGTTCGACATCTATCTATAT
>OGPW01000604.1_pt1 | contig 28259 bp, 26 predicted proteins | sample 1553061 | NCBI WGS metagenome assembly OGPW01 (sample SAMEA2580292, study PRJEB22360) | human gut metagenome | biome: human gut; feature: human-associated habitat; material: faeces | place: Denmark | collected 2008/2010
CAGCTTCTTTCCCGCGGGCGGTAAAGGGCAGGCGCCGGCCGCCACAGGCCCCGGTGTAGGCGGAACAAGGGAACTGGTAATCAACGCTGTCTGAATAGCCGCAATAAAGGCCATCATGGAAATTCCCGTTTTCTTCGCTAAATTGGTGCACAGAGGAATCACCAAAAGGAAGACTGTATCTGGGAAAACAGGAACGCCCAAAATAAAGCAGCTGATACCCAAAGCCCAAAGGACCCGTTTCGAACCGAAAAACGACACCAAGGAATCCGTTAATTTAACAATGGCACCGGTCTTATTTAAAATAATACCCAACAAAGATCCCAGAAAAATGACCATAGCAATGCCTTTGCAGGTATTTCCAAAGCCATCATTAATCATCTTAGGGATTTTTTCCATTGGCGTACCGACCAAAATGGCAAGCAGCATGGAGGTTATATACAAGGAAATAGCGGCGTGCAGCTTAAATTTGCTGACCAAAACAATCAAAATGCTCACCGTAAGGACGATGATCAAGGCAATGTAACCAACTGACATACTAGCGCCCCCTTTGCAGCAGATCTTATCGGATTTTAGCTAAAAATGCTTCCAACTGTGCATTGAAGCTTTCGCTTTCGCTCCAAAACAGCATATGGCCGCCGTTTTCATAAATGTGATGCTCATGATAAGTGAGAATCAACGTTTCATAATATTTTCCCATGGAAGGTTTATGCCCCAGAGAACTGCCGCTGAAAATAATCACCGGCACTGTAAGTTCTTTTAAATAAGGGGTACAGTCCTGATGACACCAATCACTGTGGAGAGCAAAACCAATCCAAGGTGGGGTTTTTCTAATTTCTTCCCGCACCATGGCAGCAGCTTCCTCTGATAATGTCCCTTTTACCCGATTGCAGAAGTTATCGATATACTGTTCCGGATCTGCATACCACAACCGATATTTCTGATTCCAGCCGTCCATGTTATAGTTTTTTAAATTGTAGGAGTTCCAATCATCTGGGGAAAACGGGAATAAACAACAATCTAAAAGCCCCAACCCTTGTAGATTTTCGTCATGATAGCGATGTGCGTACGTAACCACCACACTGCCGGACAGGGACCAGCCAAGAAGCAGCACCTTCTTCAGTTGAAGATACTCGATGATTTCGTGAATATCCTCACTATGCCGAGCAATAGAGTTGCCCTGCAATGGTTTCGACGAATTCCCAAAACCCCGGCTGTCAATGCAGACTACCCGATGTTTTTTCTGCAATTCCACAACATTTCTTTGATAGAACTTGGTGGTACACATATGTCCTGGAATGAGCAAAATGGTATCATCACCCTGTTCCGTATCCTCGTAATAAATAAAGGCATGATCGCTAGTTTCCATATAGCCTTTTTTCATTACTGCCTCACCTCTTTGTCTTATTTTTCTGTTTATCTGCTTATATTATGGCACGAGTTTATGTATATTAAAAATATATAAATATTATATATTTTATTCCTTTAGACTATATATTATAATAAAGATATCCCTAGAATGGAGATGAGGACAAATGGACTTCCGTGATTTCACCTACGTTAAAGCCATTGCTGAATATCGCACCCTATCCAAAGCAGCAGAAATGCTATATGTGGCCCAGCCTTCCCTGACCAAATTTTTGCAAAAACTGGAACAAGAGATAGGTACGCCTCTTTTTGAGCGGATTAACAAGCAAATGCAGCCTACCTATGCAGGAAAAGAATTCCTTCGGACCGGAGAACAAATCTTATTGCTGCAGGACAAACTCCGTTTCACCCTAAAACAAGCAGTCAATCATACGGAAGGAATTTTAAGTTTAGCCATCACCCCTGTAAGAGGAGCCTACGTTCTGCCAGTAATACTGCCGCTGTTCAAAGAACGGTACCCTAATTACCATATTGAAATTTTCGAAAGACCTATCAGTGAAGCGGAAACTGCGCTGGAGAACGGTGCAGTAGATTTAGCCATTTATTCCCAGCCTACCCGCAATCGCAACCTTGATTATATCCATATCAATCAAGAGGAAGTCCTGCTGTGTATCCCCCAGGATTTTCCTTATCAAAAATATATACAACAGCGTGATGGTTTCTCCCACCCTTGGATTGATCTTTCCCTTTTTAAGGATATGGTATTTTACAGCAATGACCCTCAGCAGGCCCAAGTTGCCCGTTTTGGGCAGCAGCTTCTTTCCACCTATCATCTGCATCCGCCTATGACCATCCTGCGCAGTTTAGATACCTGTCTGGCCTTAGCCAGCCGGGGCATGGGCGTAGCCTTCTGTTATGATATCTGCATTCGCTATTTCAAAAATTACGAGAAGTCTCCCGTCTACCTGTCCATCGGAAAGCAACCCAGCTACTCTGAATTTTTGATTGGCACCCGGTCAGGTTATGTATGTAACGAAGCCCAAAACTATTTTATTTCCCTTGTCAAAGAGTACTTTGGTGACAAGAAACCAGTATAAATCATCCTGTCACCATAGAGAAAAGCGCTGCAGCCTAATTTAACTGCAGCGCTTTTCCTTTATTTTTCTTATTTCTTCTTTTTTCTAAAACAGAAAGTGCAATGCCCATCTTTGTACATGATGTGGTCATGGATGCATTCCATATCCTCATTGTAGCCTTTGACAATGGCCGGATCGATATTCTCGCAGTAAATGCGGCCATATTTCTCCTCTCCGGCGTCTATCCAGGTTTGGGCAAATACGCAGCGGTCAAAATCCTGATGGATTTCATCCGGCGTATATTTGGTTTCAGCACCGAACAGCTCACTGCGTTCCATATCGTAACTGGGCAGATAAGCTTCCAGATCATTGGTTTTACCGCTTTGGGCTGCACGATGGGCAATATCCTTGCCTCTGGCAACGCCCCATTCAATGACGGTTTCTTTCAGTAAGTCCAGACCTTCTGCACCGTATTTCTTCTCCAGGTTTTTAGCCAGGATAGAGAAGAACCGGGCAAATAGGACAAACATATTCACGGGTTTGTCCACTTTTTCCATTGCCATTTATACTCCCCCTATTACAGTACTTCTTATTTCTTATGGTTCAAACGGTATTCCGCCAGCCCATTCATAAAGTACAGAGCAGCCCAGCAGCCCACATGAGAAGCGGTTTGCAGCGTACCATTTTCCGGATAAATTTCCACAAAGTCCAGGGAAGAAGCACCTGCCAAGCCAGCTTCATGCACCATCATCAAAAGTTCAAAGCTGGTCAGGCCTGCCATATCTTGCGGGCCTTGGGGCATAAAGGCAGCATCCAGGCTGTCAGCGCAAATAGTAACATACAGCACATCCGTATCTTTAGAAGCAATTTCAATGGCTTTCTTGATAGAGGCTTCCCAACCATTTTTCTTTACTTCAAAGCAGGGAATTACGGTAGCACCAAACTTCTTGGCATTTTCCCGTTCTTGTTGGTGATTTCTGGGTCCCCGGATACCAATATGCACAATCTTGGTGGCATCCATGTTAGGATCATTGTACAGACGGTAGAAAGGAGAACACCGGGACAGGTCATCGTCACCAAAAGCATTGTAGTTATCCAAATGGGCATCGAAATGCAGAACTCCTACACGTTTGGGATGGCGTTTGGCCAATTCACTGATGGCCGGATAAGCAATACCATGGTCGCCGCCAAACAAGATGGGAACAGCCCCTGCATCCACAATTTCACCGTACCGTTCCCGAATCTGTTGGAAGGTGAAGTCATAGTTACCGTTTTGTACAGCACAATCGCCATAATCTCCAGCCTTCAATACGGATAAGGAATCCAAATCGAAGTCAGGCAGATAACCAGTGTAGCGGATAGAAGCTGTACGGATGGACTTGGGACCTTCTGTGCAGGAGGAATAGCCGCCAATGGTGCAGCCGCCTTCCCAAGGCACACCCAGGACTGCCACATCCACCTTCTTCAAGTCTTCTTTCTTTTCCAGAACGGACAGATTCAAAAAGGACGGAACCCCGCTATAGATATTGGTGGGCAAAAATGCAGGATCGTAGATACAAGGTTTGCTTTCTTTCATCTAAGAACATCTCCTTTTATTAATAGAACACCATTCACAATATATGCAATGTGTTTTTACTTACATCAGGCTGACCACACTGCTCAGACCTAGCACCAGGGAAATTCCAAAGATGCCAACACCCAAGACCGTTTCCAGCTTGCTGTTAACAAATTGGCCCATAATCCCATGACGGCAGGTCAGATAGATGGTAACGCCTACCACAACTGGCAGGACTATGCCATTGACCATTTGTGCTGCCATAATTAATGCAATCGGATTAAAACCCATACCAGCAACAACGATACCGGTAATCAGCACCAGGAAATTGGTGATGGTGTAACGTTTGTCAGAACGATCAGTTTTCCATTTGAATAGACCAGCCAATACGTAGGATACACCCATAGGAGTGCAGACAGCAGATGAAACGCCGGCGGCCACCAGGCCAATAGCCATAAACGGTTCAGCCCAAACTCCCAAGGTAGGGCGCAGCTGAACAGCCATATCCATAGCATTCCGAACTGGCATGCCGTACATCACCGTAGCAGAAGTTACCATAATGGCACCGGTAACAATGCCGCCGATGATCATAGGAATGTTGGTACCAAAACGGCACAGCGGGAGTTCATCCGTAGAATGCCAAGTCCGTTTGGCAGAAGCTGCATGAAGGAACATGTTGTAGGGGACTACTGTAGTGCCAATCAGGGATAAGCAAGTCATCAGTCCCCCCTGGGGAATATTAGGCACGCAGCCAGCCAGCAAATCTCCGACGTCTGGTCTCACCACAATCATGGTTACCAGGAACACCACAGCCATAATTACTACGCAGATGCCCAGAAGCTTTTCCAGATACTTAACAGCATCACCGGCAAAGCTCAGAATCAACAAAATGCATAGGCCCCAAATAGGAGCAATAATGCGGGTAGAAACGCCGGTTAAGGCGCTGATGCCAATGGCAGTACCCGTCAAGTCACCGCTCATATAGGCAAACCCGCCAATGGTAATGGCTACGGCCACCCAGCCGCAAAGCAGATTTCGTAAAAGAGGACGGTCTTCAAAATCTTTCACTAGATTTTCCGCCAAGCCCATTTGGGTTACAATGCCCAGGCGGGCAGCCATTCCCTGCATGACCATAACTGCAATCACCGAGAAAATTACGCACCAGAACAAGCTTAAGCCGTAGTCCGCACCGGCTTTAGTAGAACTGGTAACCGTGCCCGGTCCAATAAAGGATCCTACAATAAGGAACCCAGGTCCCAGTGATTTCATTTTGTCACTGAGCGTGTACTTCTTTGCTTCTGTTTGCATGTTCGTCATGCCTCCTACTCCCCTCGATTAACTACCTGCAACTCATAGTCGTTTTCTCTGTTTTGACTACATTGTCGTTTTTTATGTTGCATTGTAGTTTATGCGTAGAGTTATACCACGAATGAAAATGATTTGTCAACAATTTTCATTCGTGGTACTCTAGTAGCATCAAAATAGAAGGCAAAAGGAGCCATTATGGAAAAGAAGTTACAAAAACCCATCCAATCCGTAGAACGTGCCATTAAAATCTTAGATTGTTTTTCTCTTATTACCCCCAGTCTTTCCTTAGCTTCCATCAGTGAAATGACGGGACTCAACATCAATACTACCCGAGGCCTGGTGAATACTTTGGTAGAAAATCAGCTGCTCCTGCGCGATGCTGATACAGGCAATTACAAGTTGGGCTTTTATTTTGTTTCTAAAGCATCCATGATTCATGAGGACATTAATCGTTATATTAGATTATTCAAGCCACTTTTGGATGAAATTGCCACGAAATATCATTTTTCCACCAGCTTGCAGATGGTTTATCACAATCAAATATTTAGTATCTACTGTGCCTATCCTACCAAGGCCGCTTACTACATTGTTATGTCTGAATATACGGATTTGCCGCTCAGTGCTACCAGTTCCGGCAAATTATTACTGGCCAATCAGATTTCTCATGGCCGAAAAAACATATTGGACAATTTCGACTATCACGCTTACACCATTAATACCATCAAAACGAAGGATCAACTGTTATGGCAGTTGGAGGACATTGCCCGCAAGGGCTACGCCACGGAGATTGAGGAATTTGTTTATGATGTGGGCAGCCTTGCAATTCCGTTATATGATGAACTCGGTCGGCTCAGTTTCACTGTGTCCTCAACTTTTTTTGTTAAATATTTGCTGAATGTCAAAGATGATTTACTAAAGGATTTCCAGCGGGCTGTAGAAATCTGGAATACGACCCTGCATAAGGAGGTTTAAAAATGCTTTCTTTAGAAAAAATCTGGGAGGACCTGTTCTTCCCCCTTTCTCACTTTGGCTACACAGAAGGAAAAGGCACTACCCGTCTATCCTGGTCTCCAGCCTTTCAGAAGGCCCAAGCGTATCTAATGGATTATGCCCAAAAGATTGGTCTTACTGCCGTTCAGGATGCCTGCGGAAACCTATTTCTGACTGTCCCTGGCACCCAGGACCTGCCCCCCGTCTACACAGGTTCACACCTAGACACCGTACCCCAAGGCGGCAAATATGATGGTGCCTTGGGCATTACCGTTCCCCTGGCTATCGCCAACTATTGGCATCAGCTTGGCTATCGCCCAGTTCGGCCGCTTTGCATCATCGCCTTTGCCGAAGAAGAGGGAACCCGTTTTGGTAAGGTATGCTTTGGCAGTCAAGCTCTTACTGTCAAGCTGAAAGGCCTGGACCCAACAGCCTTGATGACTCGAGAAGGCCAAAACCTGCCTGAACTTCTTCAAGCTTCCGGGCTTACTGGCAATCCCTTCACACCCCATTTCCCGCCTGGGAAATGCTTTTTGGAACTTCATATTGAGCAAGGCAACGCTTTGGAAACTGCGGGTTTTCCCTTGGGTATTGTCTCTGCCATTGTAGGCATCCGGCATTTCACCCTTACTTTTACAGGTAAAGCCAACCATGCCGGAACCACCTCTATGGATTTACGGCACGACGCTTTAGCCGCGGCGTCCTCCTTTATCACCCATGTGTATAACAGTGCGCTAGCCTCTCAACGGCAGTATGTAGCCACAGTAGGCCATATCAAAGTAGAACCTGATGCCAACAACGTAGTTCCTGGCAAAGCTGAGATTTCTCTGGAAATCCGCAGCGAAACAGATACTCTGATGGATTCCGTTTTGGCTGGGTTTCAGGAATTTTTGGACCATACAGCTCAAAAATATGGTGTTGCCTATGAAATTGCCAAGTTGGATCAAATTCCGCCTCTGCCAATGGATGCAGGCCTCAAAAATCTCATTGCTGAAGAAGCTCAAGCCCAGAATATTCCCTACCAAGTGCAGCCCAGTTGGGCCGGCCATGATGCGATGATCCTAGGCCACGAGCTGCCCACTGCCATGTTCTTTGTTCCTAGTAGAGGTGGCATCAGCCACTCCCCGGAAGAATTTACTCCGTCCCACGACATTGGCCAAGCCGCTCAGGTTCTGGAAAAAGTACTGCGGCACGTCAGTGCAGAATAATAGAAATCCCGTTGTTATGAGACGAATTGAATCTCATAACAACGGGACTTTTTTATTTGGTTTTCCTATGCCCATCATTTCTCTTTACTTCGCCTGCACAAAGAACTTGATAAAGGCGATGGTCTGGGGATGGTAGATGATATCTACCAGGAAGGCGCCAACAAATGGGCACAATTATAACCGCAGTGAACAGGACGCCTATAAAGGTGAGTCTCACAAATCCTTCCTCAGGTATGTGGCTTATTCTTATTGCAGTGCCAAAAGTCTTACCCAAACGCCTGTGCCACCCTTCACATTGGCAAAGGTGCCTACGGTATAGCAACGGGTCCCTTTGATGGCTTCCAGATTGCAGACATTTTCCAATACAGGAATTTCATGGCTCAGCAGAACTTTATGGGAATTGGGGGCCGGACCATCGGGAGAAATGCTTTCCGTTCCTACAAAGCGAACCTTTTTGCTCACCAGGTATTCAGCGGCTTCCGGAGATACGGTGGTATAGCCGTTTTTGATATAGGCATCATAGCCTTTGCTCCAATTGGCATCATGGCCGGTATGGAACAGAACGGCATCACCTGGTTTAATTTTTCCATTTTTCTTTTCCCAGGTAATGATGTCTTCCTTGGAAATCACATAGGCACCGGGATGGCCGGTTTTGATGATAACAGCTGGTCCCATGAGAACATCGGCCTTCCAGCCTTCGATGGCATGTTTGGTATTGTCGATGTGAAACGGGGCATCCATATGGGTTCCTGTGTGGGGGCAATAGCTGATGGTTTCCAGATTATAATCGCTTTTTTGTCCCACCCGGGAAAAGAACTTCATGGAAGGCTGGGTCAGGGATGGATCAGCCGGCATTTGATTTTCCACGATTTCATGGGACAGGTCCACCACCTTGTCGTACTGGAGCTTGGCCATTTCTGCATTGGACGGGCATAGCAGAGTCCCCAAAGATAGCCCTGCTGCGCATAACAACCATGATGCTTTCATACAATCATCTCCTATGCATATTTTTCTGATTTATGTGATTATTATCCCATGGTGAGACTTCTCCTGTCCAATGTATATTCTTGCAAGAATTGATGAATTATATTTATTAATGTATCTTTCTAAATAGTATGTACCCACATACAAAAAAGGCGATTCTTGCGAATCGCCCTTTCTATCTACGCATTTTCGATTTTTCCTTATAGGAACTCTCACAGTTCAGCCTGAAGGAAACGTCTCTTTTTAGATGTGAACAATACCCAATACGGTTGCACAGGCCAGGGTAATCCAGCTGAGGATCCACAGATACGGGGTGCAGAACTTCAAATGTTCTTTGATGGATACGCCGGTGAGGCCAATCAGCAGGAAGGTGGTGGCGTTGTGGGGGGTAACCAGGATGGTGAAGTCCTTACCAATCAGCATGGCCATGGCAATGTCATGGGCACTGGCCGCGAAGCGTTCGCCCATGCTGAGAACCAGCGGCATGAAGCCGAAGAAGAAGGAGTCGGTGCCCAGCAGCATGCCGATAGGACCGGACAGTGCGCCGATTACGATGGGCAGGTGAGCGCCTACTGCCTGGGGCATCAGGGCTACCAGGATGTTGGCAATGGAGGTCAGCATTTTGGTGCCGTTCAGGATACCCAGGAAGATACCGGTGGTCAGTAGGATCATGGGAGTGGACAGGGCTGCAGCAGCATGGGAGGAAACGGCTTTCAGCTGTGCCTGGCCGCCTTTAAAGTTCACAGCCAGTACCAGAGCCAGGCCGATCATGAAAGCGCCGTACAGAGGAATCTTGGTCAGGCACATCAGCAGGATAACGCCTACGGTAACCAGAGCGTTGAACCAGATCAGTTTCGGACGCTTCAGCGCAGCTCTATCCGCAGCATTGCCGCTTTCATCCATTTCTTCGGACAGTTCAGCAGCTTTGCCGGTAGGATTCAGGCCAGCACCGCGTTTCTTTTCCATAATACCCAGGTAAGCGGCAAAGGCCAGGACCAGCACAATACCTACGCCCTGCAGGGGCAGCAGTTCCTGCCACAGTGCGTTTACGTCCGTGTTGGTAACGATAGCCGTACGGGCCGTAGGACCGCCCCAGGGAACCAGGTTCATGATACTGATGGCTGCGGAGATGATGCAGCCCAGCACTACCGGGCGGATATGCAGCTTCTTATACAGAGGCAGCATAGCGGGAACGGTGATCAGCATGGTGCCGGCAGTGGTGCCGTCCAAGTGGGCTACGGTAGCGATAACGCCGGTAGCAACGGTGATCAGCACAATGTTGCTGCCAGCCCGTTTTACCAGGAATTTGATCAGAGGATCAAACAAGCCCACGTCGTTCATAATACCGAAGTATACAATGGAGAACAGGAACAGCACAGCCGTGGACATGGTGGTGCCAACGCCCTTTTTCAGGAACTCGAAGATGGCCTCAGGAGCAAAGCCGCAAAGCAGGGCTGCCACAATAGGCACAACAACGAAGATAACCATAGCGTTGGCCTTGCCGGAAATCAGCAAGTACACAATCAAGAAAATCATTAACAAACCAACAATACCGAGAAACATGATTTTACCGCCTTTCGAACAGAGTACAAACTAAAACCTATGAGAGCTCGAACCTTTGTTACTGTAATTTTAGAACCTTCTGTCAAAGAGTACAAAGACAGATAAAGTTATACCTGTAATAAAAAAGAGTTATTGGAAAATTAGTTGCAATTTTGTATCCAGTGAAACAGGAAAAAATCATTTCCTAGAATTTTACTATACTACCCTTTGCGGACTTTTCCGGCAATTTGTCCACGAAGTTCCGGAACCCGCGCCCTCTGGCCCTTCCAGCCCAAAAATCCTGCTGAAAATTTGCCACAAAAAATAAAAAGAATGGCTTTTGGGTTTATGGATAAATCCCAAAAGCCATTCTTTTTTAGAATTTTACTTTTTCCCCAGCCGTTCCTTTACCTGCTCCAGACTCAGGTTCTGCTCCCGGGCAATCCGGGCCAGGTCTTCATACTCCACCTTTTCCCGGGTAACGCCGTAGCCGGCTGCGGTTTTCACGTGCACCGGGCCAAATTCCGTAGGCTCCGTCCGGATGCTCCGTTCCAGGGTATACCGGCGGCTGATGGTTTCCCGAATGCCCAGGGTGGTGGTGTGCCGGAACAGCAGCTGCACCAGCTTTTCCTTGTCTTTTTCCTGGCACATGACGGACAGCAGCACCCCCGGCCGGGATTTTTTCATTTGGATGGGGGTGGTGTAGACCTCCACCGCCCCAGCCGCAAAGAACTGTTCCTGGGCAAAACCCAGGGCTTCGGCGGTCATATCGTCCAGGTTGCATTGGAGTTCCACAATCTGGTCCCCGGCGTTTTCCGTTTCTCCCAGCAGCACCCGGACGCAGTTGGCGGCAGGGAAGTCCTTCTTCCCCATACCGTAGCCAATGGCAGTGGTTTTCATCACAGGCATAGAGCCAAAACGGGTGGCAAAATGCTTCAGAAGGGCGGCCCCCGTAGGGGTGCACAGTTCTCCCTGGATACTGCCGCCGTACATGGGCACGTCTCGAAGAATCCAGGCCGTAGCCGGAGCCGGCACCGGCAGAATCCCATGGGCACAGCGGACCTGGCCGCTGCCCACGTGAATGGGGGAAACGATGACCTGTTCCGGAGCCAGCTTGGCCATCAGCAGGCACACAGCGGTAATATCCGCCACTGCGTCCAGGGTTCCCACTTCGTGGAAGTGAATCTGGGTCACGAGAATGCCGTGGGTATGGCTTTCCGCTTCCGCAATCAGCTGGTACACCGCCAGGACGTCTTGTTTCACCCCTTCCGGTAGCTGAAGAGCCCCTACGATTTGGGCAATGTCCGCCATGCTGCTGTGGTGATGGGTGTGCGCATGGTCGTGATGGTGCTCGTGGTGGTGGTCATGCTCATGGTCGTGATGATGCTCCTGGTCGTGGTCATGGTGGTGCTCGTGTTCAGGCTCCTGGTCGTGGTCATGGTGGTGCTCGTGTTCAGGCTCCTGGTCGTGGTGGTGCGCCTCACCAGGCCAGTCTTCCGATTCTTCTTCCACCCCGTCCACCTTGACGGTAACGTGGGTGCCGCAGATGCCGCACTTGGCCGCTGCCTCCTTCTGTACCGTAACCTTGGGAATCCCCAGGCTATTCATTTCCTCAATAAAGCAGTCCGGATCCGGCAGCAGTTCCAAAAGGGCCGCCGTCAGCATATCCCCGGCGGCGCCCATGCCGCAGTCGATATAGATTGTCTTCATCGTTTCGCCTCCATATGGTTAATGCGGCTGGCCAGGAACCCAGCCCCAAAGCCGTTGTCGATGTTCACCACGGATACTCCGCTGGCGCAGGAATTCAGCATGGACAAAAGCGCCGACAATCCGTGAAAGGACGCGCCGTAGCCCACACTGGTGGGCACCGCAATCACCGGACAGTCCGCCAGGCCCCCGATGACGCTGGCCAGGGCCCCTTCCATGCCTGCCAGGGCAATAATCACACTGGCATCCATGATCTCGTCCAAATGGGCCAGCAGCCGGTGGAGGCCAGCCACCCCCACGTCGTACAGCCGGGTGACCTGGTTGCCCAGCACCTCCGCCGTGAGAGCCGCTTCTTCCGCCACCGGAATGTCGCTGGTGCCGCCCGTAGCCACCACAATGGTTCCCAGGCCGCTGGGCTGGGGCAGCTCCCCGATAATGCCCACCCGGGCGTCCGCATGGTAGTCCAGCTGCACCTGCCGGCCAAGGGTTTCCGCCGCCTCCGGGGAAAGCCGGGTAATCAGGATGGGGTCCCCGCTCCGCTGCTGCAGCACCTGGACAATGGCCACCATCTGCTCCGCCGTTTTTCCGGCGCCGTAAATCACTTCTGCCGCCCCCTGGCGCAGTTTCCGGTGAAGATCCACCTTGGCAAAGCCAATATCTGCAAAGGGTGCTTCCTTTAGTTTTAGTTCCGCCTCTGCCACAGAAACTCGGCCGTCCCGAACCTCCTGGAGCAGTTTCCGTACGTCACTCATGCCGGGCCTCCAGGTCCAGCAGCACGTCCGTGTACAGGGTCTTCAGCTGCTTCACAATGGCCTGCCGGTGCGCCAAAAGTTTTTCCAGCTGGTTCGCCGGCAGCTGGAGCTTGGCCGTATTCCCCAGACTCCGCACCCGAAAATCTGTAAACCCCAGGGAGAACAGGTAGTTTTCCGCCTGTTCCGTCCAGGCCAGCTTTTCCGCCGTAATGGTCTCCCCAGTAGGAATCCGGGTGGCCAGGCAGGCGTAGGAAGGTTTGTCCCAGGTAAAGAGCCCGGCAGCCTTGGACCGCTTCCGGATTTCCGTCTTGGTGAGCCCGCACAGCCGCAGAGGGGACAGCACGGACAGCTCCTGCAAAGCCTTCATCCCCGGCCGGTCCGCCGCATCGTCGGAGGCATTGGTGCCGTCTAGCAGCGTGGTGTACCCATCCTGGGCCGCCTGTTTGCCAATGCCCGTGAAGATGACCTGCTTGCAGTAGTAGCAGCGGTTTTTCGGATTGGCCACGACCGTTTCATTTGCCAGCACATTCGCCTGCATAATGGTCAGCTTGGCTCCCACCTGTTTCGCTAGTTTTTGCGCATCTTCCAGCTCAAACTGGGGCTGGAAAGCGGATTTTACGTAATAGGCATGGACATCTGCCCCATTTTGCAGGGCAGCGTACAGCAGATAGGAAGAATCCACCCCGCCGGAAAACGCCAGGGCCACCTTGGGATGGTCCTTAAAAAATTCAGCCAGTTCCATGTTTCACCTCATAAGATAGATAGCAAAGCGGGCAGCCATGCCTTTGGCACAGCCGCCCCACAAGATTTATTTTTTCAAAAGTGACGCCCGAACTACGCCCTTGGGGTCTTTCACCAAGAGCCGCACCAGCCAGATGACCAGGCCCAGGGCCACCACCGACAGCCCCAAAAAGCTGTCGTTAAGCATGGCCTCCGGTGCCGGGGTAAAATACCCTGCACCTTCCTCCAGATACCCAAAAATAGCGTCCCCCAGCCACATGATGGAAGCGCCCCAGTACAGCCAGCACAGGGTGCTCACCTGCATGTCATCCTGAGGTGCCTGCCGGTACCAGACCACCGTGCTGATAATAGCCGCAATCACCGTAAGCAGCAGCGTCATAGCTTACTCCTTGACCGTTACCAGCTCCGCCTTGGGAGCCCGGCGTTCCAGCACGCGGCTGACCAGCAGCATCCCGCACCAGACCAAAGTAATCAGTGCCGCCATAGTGACGCCCACCGTCGCCATTTCCTTCAGCATTTCCGCTGTGCTGGCCGGATCACTGGCCGCCGTCAGGAACGGGAACCAGGGCACCACTTCCCCGTGCCAAACATGTTCAAAAGCCAGCAGGGCGGAGCCGCCCCAGAGCATTTTATTTAGCCAGCCCAGTTTCTTGGAAAAGGGCACCGTTTCTACCGCCGCAAAATGCTGGCCGTCAGTAACCACCTTTACTTCTTCCTGGGTTTCTTCTTTTCTTTTTGCCAAATGCGTCAGTGCCGTGGTTACCACAGCTTCTGCCATCGGAACAATAAAACATGCCATAATAAAAGCCTCCCCTAACTAAAAATCTGCTTGGCCGCCTGGGAGCATCGCCCCCAAAGACAGAAAAAGGCATACAGCTTCTCGTCTGAAAAGCCGCATGCCTTCTTAGCATACAAATCATAGAAATTCCAACTGCTGCACAGCAGGACACTTCTGCGTCCCATCCCCAGCTTCCTGCTGGAGAATACATAAAAATTATACCGCAAGCCTTGGTATTCGTCAACTTTTGGTTACACTACTGCAAGGCTTTAATCTGCTCTACGGCACTTTGAATCAGATGGGCAGGCGAAAAATCCGTCACCCCCACAATCACATTGTCACAGTGGTTGAAAGGAATCAGCACCCGCACCGCCTGACTCTGGCCCACCGCCCGGGCCATAACAGGCGTAATCTCCCCGTAGAGCGAATCCGCGATCACAATCCCCAAGGGACCCGCAATCACGTCCGCCTTCCGGCAGCCCACCACCACCGCATTTTCCCCGGTGGCCGCAATATCCGCTCCCGCCTTCAGCATGGCCCCAGTGGCCGCACTGTTGGTGCCCACCGCCGTTACCTCCGCTTCCGGAAGCTCCCGCTTGAGCGCATTCACCAACTGTCGGCCAATCCCGCCCCCTTGGGCGTCAATCACCAGTATCTTCACGCCAATCCCTCCTGGCTGCTAAAATCGTATAAAAACTTGCTAGTCCTATTATACCTGCACAGGAGAGCGGAAACAACGAGGGACACAGAAATGTGCGGGAAGAAATAAAATCATCTTTCAAGCATTAATAGCAGCTTTCTCCATTGTTTCCACTTTCTCTTCTACCAAGTCAATAAAACATTGTACATAAGGCGGATAAATGACATGTTTATGAGTCACCAAGTCTATGCGCAATTTTTCATATAAGCCTTCCAATGAAAACATATGCAACCGTTCTTCTTTAGAGCAGTTTTGATTATACCGTTTAGCATATCCGAGAAGCATCCGCGGACAAAGTGCTGCACATTCTCCTGTAGTGCAAATTCCCAACTGAGTTTCACTATCACTGATGTTGAATTTAACCTTCAATTTTACATTTTGCGAATTTAGAAATTCTCGAATTACATGATTCACTTTACCAGTTTGGAAATTCGGCAGTACAAAAGGAACCTCCGCAAATTTCCGTAAATCTACATTTTTTTCGTGTATCAGATTCTGATAATCCGTTAAATACTGTTTCATCAGTTTTTCTGACACTACAAGCATGATTTCGTCACCTGCCACAGTATGGATTTCAAAGCTGTCATCGGGGGTTGTATTGACACCGATAAAAATATCAATGGCACCTTTACGCAACCGTTCTTCCAAAATCTGAGTATCTTCTTCATCAAACGAAATATTGACTAAAGGAAATTGCCGAGAAAACTCTGGAAGTACCAAAGGCAGAATAACAGGAGCTCGAGAAGTACTGATTCCCACCTTAAAATTACCCACAGTTCCTGCTGCATATTGCCCCAGCAGGCGATCCATATTATTTTCCATAATTCGGATGTTTTGTAGATTATCCAGCAGTATTTTCCCTTCCTCCGTCAGGGTAAATTCGGGCTTGCGATGAAACAATTTCAGGCCATAATGCTCTTCCAATCGACGGATATGGTCACTAGCAGCCTGCTGGGTAATGAACAGCCGTTTTGCCGCTTTCGTAATGCTCATCTCCTCACATACTGTTAGAAAAACCTCATAGCCCATTTTCATTCCATCACAATCCTTTCTCTTTCCTAGAAATACAAACAGCCATTCTGTAAAGAATGGCCGCTTGCAAGCTTATTGAAATTAGAATTTGAATCCCAACATTGCCGGGAGCCAGGTAATAATACCGGGAGCATAGGCAAAAACAAACAGCAGAACAATTTCTACCATTAGAAAAGGTACAGTACCCCGAACAACCTGTTTGAAGTTCAATCCTGAAATGGAGATGGCTGTAAACAGATTATAACCAAAAGGAGGTGTTACAAAACCTACTACCAAGCAGATGCAAAACAGCATACCAACATGCAGGGGATTGCAACCTAACTTTATACCTACCGGAATCAGAATAGGAGCCAAAATCAATGTAGCTGCAATATTATCCATCAAACATCCTACAATCAGCAGGATAATGACCAAAGCAAACAGGTAGAGGTTCCTATCTCCTCCTACCATATTAATGAACGCATTGGAAATCACTACGCCCACTTGGCTCTTAGAGATAACCCAAGAGAATAACGATGCTGCGGCTATAATAAAGTTTACCATGGTTGAGGTTTTTAAGGAAGAAATCAAAATTCTTGGAAGATCTCTTATTTTCAATTCACCCAAGGCAAAGCCCAAAACCAAGGCATAAACAATACCGATGGCAGCAGATTCAGTAGGCGTAAAGATACCACCGTAGATTCCTCCTAAAATCAATACGGGCAATCCCAAAGCCCCCAGTGCTTTCCAGAACATCTTCAAGCTGTATTTGAAGTCAAACTTGATACTTCCTGCAAATTTCAATACTTCAGGATTTCTGTAAGCAAAGATTACGTTTACCAGAGCCAATGCTCCAGCAATAACCAAACCCGGGACTACGCCCGCCACAAACATCGCCGGAATGGACAGATTCATCGTTACTCCATATATAATCATAGGAATACTGGGCGGAATAATAGGGCCTAAAGCACCGGCTGAAGCCACTAACCCAGCACTTGTTTCCCTAGAATAGCCAGACTTCAACATAGCCGGCATCATAATGGAGCCAATGGCTGCTACCGTTGCCGGACCAGATCCAGTAAGTGCTGCAAAAATAGCACAGCTAAATACAGTTACTACGCCCAGGCCACCAGGCATCCATCCCAAAAGACTCTTGGCCCAGTCAGTTAATCTGCGGGAAATGCCTCCAAAATCCATAAGGTTCCCAACCAAGATGAACAGAGGTACTGCCAACAAGGTAAAAGAGTTCAAACCATAAACCATCCTTTGAGCCAGCACAGCAATATTAGTATCTGTAATAGCTAAATATGCTACACCGGAGCTCATGATAGCAAATGCTACCGGAACACCCACTAGCATGAGCCCAAACAAGACAACAAATACAGTAATCATTGCAGCTCTCCCCCTTCCTCATTCTTAGCCGAAACAATGACTGCAATTTTTGCCACAGCCTGTAGAACCAACAGCAACCCGCCAACAAACACGGATGAGTTAATGCACCACATGGGCACAGAGAGCGCCGTACTCAGATTAGTTCTTGAAGCATATGCCAGATATAAACCTGCATAAGTCATCAAAATGCCGTCAAATAAAATTACACATTCAATAAAAATATCAACGACTTTTCTTGTACCACCATGCAACAAGTCCAAAATAGCGGTCACCGTTGCATGTCCACTATCACCAATCAACAAGGAAGCTCCAATCATATGCATCCAGATAAAGGCATACCTTGCTAATTCCTCAGTCCAAGATAAAGAATGATTCAATACAAACCGAAAAAACACCTGCGTTACACACGCTACGATCAGCACCACAAAACAAACAGCCCCAATACGGCTGACAACCAAATTCACATCATCTGAAAATTTCTGTAACGTTTCCATAATATCACCCCTTTGTTTTACCAGTCTTAAGAAATTCCAACCAAGTTTTCCAGTCTCTTTACCCAATCTCCCCCGATATAGGATTCCATATCGTCATAACATTTTTTGGCCACATTTCTAAAGGCTTTGCTATCCACCTCTTTTTCAGGAATAACAGTCATGCCCTTATCCGTCAAATCTTTTTCCATCCGGCCAGCAGAATCATCATTATTCTTACGGGCAGCAGCTGCTGCATAAACGGCTGCATCCTTCAATACCTTTTGGTCCTCAGAGGAAAGGCCTTCATAGACTTTGGTTGATACACAGACAGGCAACGGAGAATAGAACAAGTTCACATTATCGATATACTTGCAAATATCCGGGAACCCATTGGTATAAAGCACACTAAGTGGTGCGTCACAGCCATCTACCGTTCCTTGCTGGAGAGCTGTCAGAAGTTCACCCCAGGCCATAGGAGTGGCGTTTACGCCCAGTGCTGCATAAGCCGTCAAATACGTTTTTGTTTCCATGCAGCGGATTTTTAATCCAACTAAATCTTCTGGTTTTCGGATAGCTTTGTCCCGGGTACAAAGTTGGCGAAAGCCACCTTCTGAAAAAGCTAACCCTGTAACCCCGGTGTTTTTCATATTATCCAGCAATGCGTTGCCATATTCCCCGTCCAAAATTGTTCTTGCCTGCTTCACATCGCTAAAGATAAACGGTAAATCCAAAGCTCCGTTGGCACGAACATAAGAAGAAACATATGCATTGGTCAAAACTGCCGCGTCACAAGTCCCAATCTGCATACCTTCCCACATTTCCGGTTCACTGCCTAACTGACTGCTGGGATATTCATGAACAATAATTCGACCATTGGTATGTTCTTCCACATATTTTTTAAATGCTTCTGCCGTAATATGATATGGGTCATCCGGATTTGCTGCAGTGGTGTAACCGATACCAATCGTAATCGGCCCATCCTTTTTCTCCTTTTGTCCAAACATTCCACATCCAGTAAAAGCAGTCAGACATGCTGTTGCTATAGCCGCAAATAAAACCTTCTTCATTTTCATCATTTTCCCCTCCAATCAGCTCACTATCATTTTCGGTACAGTATGGGTCATCGTAAAAATTTCACCCATGGTAAAGTTCTGTTTCAACAACTCCTTAATAAAATTCCCATATTCTTCTACTGGAGATGGAGCATTGCGCTGTCCACGATCGGTGGCAATATATACTCGAGATACCCCCACCGTACGAATATTCCTTGCCATTTCTTCTGGCGTAACAGCTTTTTGTACAATATTGAACCAGTTCTTCTCTACCAATACGCCCAAATCTGCCAATTTTTTCTGAGTTTCTCCGTCAATTTTAGTCCTATTAAATTCTGGATGAGTCAAAATCATAGGTACTTGACGTGCTCTTCCCTCTTTGCACAGAATAATAGATTCTTGAGGACTGATATGTCCCGTAGCAAGATAGGCATTATGTTCACGCACAATGTCCATAATCTCAAAGACTACTTTTTTAAGTTTTCCATCTTCACCAATGACAGATATACCTGGCCGCTTAAAAAAGTCTCCGCTCATATTCCCAAAATTCAAACTATTCAAAGCATCCCTTGTGGGCATCCAGATGACTTTTGCCCCTGCTCTCAGGGCATTCTCTACCGCATAGGGATTCAGTCCCCCATTAGGCCAATTTAAGGCCAAACCACCATATGCTTGTGTTCTGCACCCGCTGTACTTGTTAATCAAAGATGCACGCAATGCCGTTGGTTCATAGTGGCTTTTTAGTAATATTCCTGCCATTCCTCTCCTGTCCGCATCCCGAATCACTTCAAGTCCATCTTGAAGACGTGGAAAAACAGATGGCAAGGAGTGGACGTGCAGGTCATAAGCACCCGCCTGTAGGCTTGCAGCCTCTTCATTTAAAAGTTCGTCCATTTTACATTCTCCCAGACTATCAAACATGTTTTCTGTTCTCAAAGTTCAGGGACCGGTCCAGATCTCTTTGGATATAAATACTGTAGCACGAATTTATTGCAAGCAAAAACAAGAATAATCAGACATTGCACAAGAAAAAACTTGTGCAATGTCTGATTAAAAAGAGAGTCCCAGTAAAAAAACTTCAATTTTTTATCTCCGAAATTTTACTGATGTCTTATATTTTATTTTTTTAATCTACTTATATATTTATATTACGCTTTTTAGCACTACTTTTTATTCATATAGTTAAATTATTTGTATCATCGTATTAGTAATTTTCCATATACACCTTGAACATCACCTGATAGGACCATTTCAGATACCTTAGCACTAAGCCCTTAGCAAGTTCTAATTCCTTTTGCTCTAAGGCATCCAACAGTTCCAGGTGCTGCCGTGTACTTTCTGCAAAGGTATCCTGCGTTTGTTTAACCGTTGGTCAATGCCAAAAAGTCATTTTCCCGCATGATTGCTACACCTATGAAGGAACTAACCTTCCTAACAGGCAAGAGTTCTTTTATGCTTTAACTCTACGCATTCTTACACGGAACCGCAAGACTCAAAATCTTCATCGAACCGATTTCCCGCTCACTACTTGCTGCCCTCCATAACCCTTTCCACCCAGTCCACCACGATTACGTCCGCCGGCAGCCAATTCACAGTATGCAGCTGTTCCCGGTTAAGCCACTGTGCCGCCAGATGTTCCAGCAGGGTCAGGTTCCCTGCGGTAACCTGGCAGAGATAGCAGGCCATGGACAGGTGGAAAGTTGGATAATCATATTCCACCGTACCCAAATACGGTCCTACGGCAATATCCGTTTCCAGTTCTTCCCGGATTTTCCGGCGCAGGGCTACTTCCGGGGTTTCTCCGGTTTCCACCTTACCGCCGGGGAATTCCCATTGACCTTTAAAGTCCCCATAGCCTCGTTCGGTGGCAAAAATTTTTGTGGGCTGCTCCAGATTATCGGCGATTACCGCCGCCACAACACGAATTGTTTTCATAGCTTCTCCTTATTGGGCCAAAAGTTTTCCGGTCTGCCGAATGAGCTTGGCCGGAATGGGCCGCTCCAAGCGCCAAATAATGTTCATGGGGCTGCTGCCCTGGTGGCTCCGATATTCGGCTTTGCCCAGGTAGACAAAGGGTGCCGTTCCAGTCTGGTCTTCGTTGTATTCCCGGACAAAAAGGAGAATCTTGGAGTCCAGGGCTTTGTGATGGATGTACCGCTGGCCCGTTTTTGACGTTTCAGAAGTGGTACTCTGGCTTTGCCAGTGGAACAGGTGCTCGTTGATGGAGTAGTCCGCATACATGGTGGTAGGGGAATAATCCTTATCCGCCTTGTTCAGGGTATTGATAAAGAAGTCCAGTTTCCGGTCGGGCAGGTAGCAGACCCCCTGGCGCATGGACTTGACCTTATCCGCATGGCCCAGGGCCACCAGAATCTGGTCCTTGGTGTAGTGACAGTGAAGATCCAGCGGGCAAACAAAGCCCAGGTCAACGCTTTCGTCTACAAAGTCCAGGTGGTCCAGATTGTATTGTAGGATATCGCAAATTTCCCGGCACAGGGTCGGATTCTGCTTAATAGAAGCCATGTCCCCGTCCAGATTGCTGTAATCATGCGGATTCTTGGTACTGGTGGAAGTCCAGATGGTATACTGGAACATTTGCAGCAGCAGGCGGCGCTCTGCCCCTTGGGCGGCCCCTTCCACAGCAGCCTCAGGAGAAAGCTCTGAGAGGAGGGTCTTAATCCATCTTCGGGAATCAATGGCACAGATCTTAGCCAGCGCTTTGGTCAGTTCCTGCTCCAGGGGTTCCTGGAAATCCGCCCCTTTGTCCGCTTTCACGCAGAGCCTATAAAAGCCAGCCGCGTTGTCTCCGGTAGTTTCCTTTTTGGTATAAAAATCCTTGATATCCATATCATAGTAGGTCAGGAAATTGTCCAAGGTCAGCGGTCTGCCGCTGTCTTCTGCAAAGGTGCTGATTCTTTGGATCAGTTTGCCCTGCACCCCCAGGGCCGCGTTGATATTGGACAGAATATGTTCAGTGGCTTTTTTCTCCAAGTGGATATAGCAGCCGCGGGGAACGGAGACAAAGCCCTTTTTGATTTCCTCGGAAAGGCTTCCGTGGGTTCCGTCCATCAGGGCCATAAATTTCTTTTCAAAGTCGTACTTCTTGTTGGCCTGGCCGATGAAATCCAAAACCGTAAGGCATTCTTTGCCTTCACTGAGACGCAGCCCGCGCCCCAGCTGCTGGAGGAAAATGGTCAGAGATTCCGTGGGCCGCAGGAACAGGATGGTGTTGACTTCTTTGATGTCCACACCTTCGTTGTACAGATCCACTACGAATATAAATTTCACCTGCCCGGAAACCAGCTTCTGCTCTGCCCTTGTCCGTTCTGCATAGGGAGTATCACTGGTCAGGTACATGGCAGGGACCCCATGGTCATTGAAAAATTCCGACATATATTGGGCATGGGCTTTGGACACACAGAACCCCAGGCCAATCACGTCGTTCCAATCGGTCACGTACCGATTGGTTTCCGCCAAAATCCAATCCGCTCTTTTCTTGGCACCATACTGCTCCATGGAATATACGTTGGACAGTTCGCCAGCATCGTAGCCGCCCCGTGTCCAGCGAACTTGGCTCAGGTCGGTGGTATCATTCACCCCAAAGTACTGGAAAGGACAAAGCAGTTTCCGGTCGATGGCATCGGGCAGACGGATTTCTACCGCAATACGGCCGTCAAAGTACGACAGAACGCTCTTGCCATCCATACGTTCCGGCGTAGCAGTCATACCAAGCAGGATTTTCGGCTCGTAGTAACTCAGCAGCTCTTGGTAAGAAGGCGCAGCCGCATGGTGGAATTCATCGATGATGATGAAATCATAATAGTGCTTGTCCGGTACACGCTTGGTAAAATCCTTGGACTGGAAACTTTGAATAGAAACAAACAGCTGGTCAATGGTTTCCGGCTGGTTTTCCCGTCCTACCAGAAGATTACCAAAAGTAGGGTCCCGCATAACGCTGCGGAAGGTCGCCAGGCTCTGCTGCAGCAATTCTTCCCGGTGGGCCACAAACAGCAGTCTAGGCTTTCTGTCCTGCCTAAACTGCTGACAGAAACGCCGAAAGTCGAGAGCTGCCACCACGGTCTTCCCCGTTCCAGTAGCTGCCACCAGTAGGTTCTTATAGCGCTGATGGATTTCCCGTTCTGCCTGCAATTTATCCAAAATGGCCTGCTGGTAGGGATACGGCTGGACTTCCAGAATATACGGATTCGTGCCCTGCTCGGGGTATTTGGCCTTGTCCTTATTCCGTTCCCGATAAATGGCTTCTTGCAGTTTCTCTTTATCTTTTTCCTGATAGGTCTCAAATTCACTGGAATTCCAGTAGCTTTCAAACGTGGCTTCCATTTTTTCCATGGTAGAGGGCTGATCCTGGGAAGTGATCTTGATATTCCACTCCAGGCCGCTGGAAACAGCAGCCCGTGAAAGATTGGACGAACCAATATACGCCGTGGAAAATCCGCTTTCCCTGTAAAACATATAGGACTTTGCATGAAGCCGGGTCCGCTCCGTATCATAGGAAACTTTAATTTCCGTATGACTGAGCTTGGAAAGTTCTTCAATGGCCTTCACATCCGTAGCCCCCATATAGGAGGTGGTAATAATGCGCAGCTTGCCGCCCCGGTCAGTAAACTTCTTTAACGGTTCCAGAATGAGCCGAAGCCCACTCCATTTCACAAAAGAAACCAAAAGGTCAATCCGGTCCGCAGACTCAATTTCCTTTTCCAGTTCCACATACATGGGCGGCTCATGATCTGCCCCCGTGAAAAGCGAACTCTGGGCCAAAGACGTACTGGGCCGCGGGAAACTGCCCCGTTTTTGGAACGCAAAGGCCGAATTCTTTGTGTTCACCACGGATAACAGCTGATCCACCTTTTTCTCAGACGTCAGCGGCAGCAAATTTTCCCGGTCTGCCCCGCCAATGGCCTCCAGCAGCTGGTTGACCAGCCGAACCTGTTCCTCTTCCGCTTCTTCCTTAGTGGCCGACTCCGCCACTGCGGTAAGCTGCTTTTCCACCAGCTTTGCCACATAGTCTGCCAAGATCCGGGCAGACTCCGCCGCATCCACAGCCCCAGTTTCCACCCGCTGCTCCTCAGCCTTTCTGGCCTCTAGAATCTTTTTCCGCAGCTTCTGATTAATCAACTGCTCATAAAGCCCCTGCTTCAACATTCCAAACACCCAACCTTCCCCAATGAGCTTTTTTGCATTGCTGCTTTTATTATAGCAGCTTATGTGAAAGTGAAAACAGCGCTGGTAAATAATCCGCTCTTTCTGAAATTCCACCCCAACCCGTGCAGAGGACTCGGCCATTACTAAAAGTCCGCTGACCGTACGACCAAAAATCCGTTACAGAGTTTTCTACAGCAAAAATTCATCCTGCCCCTAATTTCGCAGGCAGGATGAATTTTCCGTGGTTGAACTACCGTCCTTCATGCACTAGCCCCAAAAGGGGATAGCATTTTCCTTTTCAGGGAAAATGCCGCAACCGGCAATAGGGGGATTCCCGGCACCAGCACACTTCAGGTACATTGGCCGCACCAACTGGTCCGATGTGTTTCCCTCCCTCCAAAACCCTGTTGACAAATATCCCCTCTTTATAGTATGATTTCTTCATAAACTGAATACTTCATCCAGAGCAGCGGAGGGAATTGGCCCTATGAAGCTGCGGCAACCCCCGGAAGGGAAGGTGCCAAATCCAACGGGAACAACCTGAAAGATGAAACCGCACAAAGGCAGCGTCATCTTTTCAGATGACGTTTTTTTCATACCTTCACGCTAGAAAAAACTGTTCTGGTTAAGTCATTCAAAAAAAGAAAGGAAGAGATGTGTATGAAACTGAAAAAAGTATTGCTGGGACTGGTTTCCGTCCTGGCAGCAGCCAGCCTGCTCACCGGCTGCGGCAACGACAAAACCGCCGACAAGTCTGCGGCACCAGCCGAAAAGAAGACCATTACCGTGGGCATTACCCCCGGCGACTCCGAACAAATCATGGAAGTAGTAAAGAAGGAAGCTGCCAAACAGGGCCTGAACGTAGAAGTCAAAGTCTTCTCCGACTTCGTGACCCCCGACCAGGCACTGGCCAGCAAAGAACTGGACCTGAACTCCTACCAGCATGAACCCTTCCTGGTGGCCTTCAACAAAAAGAGCGGCACCAACCTGGTGAGCATCGGCAAGACCTACCTGGCTCCCCTGCGTCTGTACTCCACCAAAATCAAGAACATCAACGAACTGAAAGATGGGGACAAAATTGGCATTCCCAACGATCCCTCTAACGGCGGCCGTGCCATCCTGATGCTCAGCAAACTGGGGCTGATCAAAGTAAACCCCAACGTAGCAGCTACCAGCCTGACCGTCAACGACATTACCGACAACCCCAAGCACCTGCAAATCATCGAACTGGAAGCAGCCCAGCTGCCCCGTTCCCTGGATGATACCGCAGCCAGCATGGTCAACGCCGGTTACGCCAACTCCGCCGGCCTGTCCCAGGACCTGGCCATTGCCAAAGAAGACAATACCAGCCCCTATGTGAACATCATCGCCGCCCGGGCAGAAGACAAGGATAACCCCACCTACCAAAAATTCGTGAAGATTTTCCAAAGCCCGGCTGTCAAAGAATATATCGAACAAAACTGCAAGGGCAACTTGATCCCTGCATGGTGAGAAGGTGCTGAAAAGTGAGTTTGACCCAAGAAGATGAAAAACTGGCTGCGCATTTGCAGGCCATGATTCGCTGTGCCACCGTGTCCAACTCCGACGTGAACAAGGTGGATTGGCAGGAATTTGAAAAACTCCATGCCTTGTTTGAAAAGTTTTACCCCCATATTTACCAGCTCATGGAACTGGACAAAGTGGGGCAGGCCGGTCTCCAATTCCATTTGAAAGGAACCGGCAGCGGCAAGCAGCCCCTGCTGCTCATGAGCCACCAGGACGTGGTGGAAATCGGCGACCGGAGCCAATGGAAATTTGACCCCTTCTCCGGGGATATTATTGACGGCTGCGTCTGCGGCCGGGGTACCACCGACTGCAAGCACCTGCTGCTGTCCGAGCTGGAAGCCGTGGAAAACCTCCTGGCCCAAGGCTGGCGCCCGGATTACGACTTGTACCTGAGCCTGGGCTACGCAGAAGAAGTGTATCTGGAAAACGATACCGACGCTGCCCAGCGCCTGGCCGAAAACCTGGAGAAAAAAGGCATCCGCATTGGCACCATCTTTGATGAAGGCGGCTTTATCCAGCCGGAAAAAGATGGCTGGCTGTCCGCCCGCATTGGCCTGGGCGAAAAAACTGCCGTGAACTACGAAATCTACAAAGATTCCCCCGGCGGCCACTCCAGCAAGCCCGGTGCAGGAACGGCCCTGGGCGCAGTGGCCAAAGCCATTGTGAACATCGAAACCCATCCCTTCCCGTACCGCTTGACCCCTCTGGCCAAGGACCAGCTGATTGCCAGCGCACCCCTGCAGCCCGAAGGCATCAAAGAAATCTACGCCGACCCTGAAGGACGCTGGGAGGACCTGTGCGCCCTGGCCAAGCAGAATCCGGCCCTGGACGCCTTGCTCCATACCACCATTGCCTTCACCATGGCTTCTGCCAGCACCCAGCCCAACGTGCTGCCCTCCCATGCTGCAGCCGGCTTCAGCGTCCGGGTGCTTCAGGGCGATATCGTGGAATCCGTCCAGAAATACTTTACCCAGTTCCTGCCGGAAGGAGTCAAGATTAAGCACATTTCTGGCCTGACCCCCACGCCAACCTCCACCCCGGACAGCCACGCCTTCCGGCTTACCGAGAAGATTCTCCACGAAATGTATGGAGAAAAAGTCCTGATGATCCCCGTTCTCATGCTGGGTGCCACCGACACCCGGTACTACCGGAACGTATCCCAGGACGTGCTCCGCTTCTCCGCCCACAAGAAAGACGCCCGGTGGGGCGAAGCCCATCAGGTCAACGAAAAAATCCCCATGGACGCTCTGCGCCCCAGCGTGGAATTCTTCGAAAAACTGTTGAAACTGTATTAAGAACTAAAAATCGCCCTGCAAAATCAATTGGTTTTGCAAGGCGATTTTTTAATTTCCCTACCCTTTATGCACATACCCCGTATTGCGCCCTTGGCCTACCTTGATGAGCAACCCCGACTGCAGCAGCTGGGACAGGGTCCGTTCCACGGTAATCTTGCTGATGTCCGGACAGCGGGTCATAATCTCTTTCTTGGTGATGATGCCCACGGTCTGGTCCAGCAGCGCCTTGATGCGCTCCGTCTTGGACAGCTTTTTGGCTCCCAAATACTCCACCCGGCTCTCAAACTCCCGGTACGCCTTGAGAATAGCTCCCAGCAAGTAACTGCAAAACGGTGCATAGGTGTTCTGGTTGTCGTGCCAGCCCGTGGAACTGGCCTGGAGCGCTTCGTAATACGTTTCCTTGGAATTTTCGATAATCATCTCCAGGCTGATATACTTGCCCACAATATACCCCGCTTTGTACAGCAGCAGGGTAGTGAGCAGCCGGCTCATCCGACCGTTGCCATCATTAAACGGGTGAATGCACAGAAAATCCAGCACAAATAGGGGAATCAGCAGCAACCGGTCGATTTTTTCCTCCTGCCAGGCCTGGTTGAAACTGGCGCACAAGGCTTCCAGGGCTTCTGCCGTCTGAAAAGCAGGAACCGGGACAAACCGCGTACGCTGCTTTCCTGCCGCATCCGTTTCTGCAATCATATTGTCCGCGTCCTTATAACTGCCCCCTTGACTGCTTCCTGAAAAAGAATATAAATCCCGGTGCAGCTGCAAGATGACCCGTGGAGACAGAGAAATGTAGGGGTAACTCTCGTGGATGGTGGCAAGCACTTCCCGGTAGCCAGCAATCTCCTGCTCCGAACGATTGTGGGGCTCCGCCTTGTGGCTCACCAGCTCCTTCAGCCGCTGGTCACTGGTGAAAATACCCTCAATCCGGTTGGAAGCTCCGGTGCTTTGGATTAGGGCCACTTCAGCCAGAGGTTGCAGTTCATCTCTGTTTGCTTCAAGAAATAAATCCTGCCGCCCTTTGCACTCGTGAATGGCCGTCAGCTGCTGCAGCAGTTCCAGCGACAATAGCTTTTGCACCATCGCCTCGTAGGCAAAATCCCGCATTCCAACACCTCCCTGGAAATTTTTCTACATCATTTTAACAATAAATGATGTAGAAAACAAGCAGGTGATGCAAGAAACCTAAATAAGCACAACCAGCGTTCCCGTATAGGCTTTTCTTCCTATGCGGGAACGCCTTTTCATTCCCCGCTTTTCCCTTTAAACTCTCCCCAAAACGCCTTTTCCGCTTCCCCCAGCTTCCGTCCTTTTTTCCGCACCAGGCACACCTGGCTTACCAGCTGGGGCTCGTTCACGGTCCGCCGGGGCAGCTCCGGTGCCAGGTCCAGCAACGACTCGGGGACCAGGGCAATGCCCAGCCCGGAGGCCGCCCACTGGAGGCAGGTCCGGGCGTCGTCGCAGAGGCACCGGAAGGAGAGGGACGCCCCCCAGCGGTCCCCCAGGTCCCGGAGAATGGCTTCCCACCGCCGGTACACCAATAGCGGCCGCCCCGCCAGCTCCTTCAGGGTCAGGTCCGTATACAGCAGATAGTCGGCGGGTTTGCCGATGCGCATTTCGTT
>OGPW01000613.1_pt1 | contig 27984 bp, 27 predicted proteins | sample 1553061 | NCBI WGS metagenome assembly OGPW01 (sample SAMEA2580292, study PRJEB22360) | human gut metagenome | biome: human gut; feature: human-associated habitat; material: faeces | place: Denmark | collected 2008/2010
CCGATATTTAGTCTGACGCCTAAAGCGTCTGGAAGCACGCGACTTCAGTCGTGTGGGGATAAAGTTTTTAATTCACTTATTATAGTATCATGATTAGGAGAATGTAAAAAATGCAAATGATAACCTGGGTGATACTGCCGGTATTATGTGTGATAGCAGTTGCAGTTTATCTGTATCGAAAAGTGAAAGCAGCAGTAAAATGTTTCTTACCAGCATATTCCCTTAAAAGACAGCGGATTTTTGCAGGAATTATTTCTCTGCTGTTGATTATTCCCGCGGTCAGAATTTATGGCATGTGGTTTATAATCCTGCTTCATTTTACTGTATTTTTACTGTTGCTGGATGCAGTTGTTTTTCTTATAAAAAAATTGAAAAAGCAAAATCAGCTTACTGGTTTATGGAATAAAATATACAGAAGTGGTGTAATAGCAATATTACTGACAGCAGTTCTGATCGGGTATGGAAGGTACAATATCTTTCATGTAGTCAGAACAGAGTACAATATTCAAACTCAAAAGAATATTCGTGAAGAAGGATACAGGATTGTACTTTTGTCTGATCTTCATTACGGAGTTTCCATGAATGATAACAATCTGCAGGATGTAGTAAATAGGATTAGTGCAGAGCAGGCAGATATTGTTGTTCTTGATGGAGATATTGTAGATGAAAACACAACATCAGAGCAGATGCAGTCAGCCTTTCGCATTTTGGGACAGGCTGACAGTACATATGGTGTTTATTATGTTTATGGAAATCATGATAAGAATAATTATGCTGCAAAGCCGAATTATAGCGCAGAAAAAATGGAAGATACGATTACACAGGCGGGAATTCAGATTCTGGAAGATGAAACAACTGTCATTAATCAGGAAATCGCACTGATTGGAAGGGCAGATAGAGGAGGTAGAAATGCGAAAAGAAAGGATATTTCCAGTCTTGTAAAAGAACTGAATCCAGAACAGGAATGGATCGTACTGGATCATCAGCCTTCTGAGTATAAGAAAGCAGAGAATACAGGATGCGATATGATTTTATCCGGTCATACACATGCCGGACAGATCTGGCCTGTCGGATTGTTTGCATCGTTGTTCCATTTTGATGAATTAAATTACGGGGAACAGAAACAGGGAAATCTGGATGCGATTGTAACGTCAGGAATTGCTGGTTGGGGCTATCCGATCAGAACGGAAAAACATTCAGAATATGTTGTGGTCAATCTTATATCGTAATAAAAGGAGTAATTGAAGCAAGGAGTGGAATTCAAGAAAGGAGAAATAATAGAGCGCATCACAGATTCTAATGGAAATGTGACTGAGAATATGTTAACAGTTTGGAAAAATTTAAAGCTTAATAATAATTCTGCTAATTTGCGTATAGGTGAATTGGAAGTTTGTGAAAGTAAGTGGCAGGTAAAAAAGAATGAAGAGCATATTTATTTAACGTTTTATGAATTTGAGATTTTATTTCTTCTTGTCAAAAATCCAGGAAGGTTTTTTAGCAAAGAACAAATATATGATATAATCTGGAATGAACCCTATTCAGGCGATTACAATGTTGTTATGCGACATATCTGCAATATCAGAGAAAAAATAGAAGATGATCCTGGACAACCATTATATATACAAACAGTACGAGGTGTAGGATATCGGTTTAATGGGAATTTAGGCAGCGAGTGAAATCGCTGCCTATTATTATGGTTTTACAAAGAAGGAAGTTTGTTATGAGAAGATCTTTGTATTTCAGGAGCATCCTGTTTGAGATATTTGGACAGGTTTTGATGTATCAATTCCAACTCGAAAGTTGTAAAGTGGTGTAAAGATTAATGATCTTTGTATTGGCACCGAAAATATATTTATTTCTCCGCGGCTTTTCTTCCAGGATGGGAGAGTGCCGCGGAGAATTTTTTGCGAAGAAAGAATTGCTATAGCTTTTGTAATTCCGGGAAAACCTTTATCTAAGAAAAAAATACAATATTAACATGAATATCATGAATATAATATTGGAGGCTGTGAATATTCCCAAATACTCCCCTCTTAGATTCCTGTTTTCTTTTGCAATATATTTGAAACTTATCAGGCTTGCCATGGATGCAATCAGAGTGCCGAGACCTCCAATATTGGTTCCGACAATTAAAGCCCGGTAATTATCTGTAAAGCCGGATAAAAGAAGCGCAGCGGGAACATTGCTCATAATCTGACTGGCAAGAACAGCAGTAAGTGTTTCCCTTCCTGCCATGATTCTTTCCAGAAAACTGCTGAATTGCGGAATCCTTCCAAGGTTGCCGATAAAAATAAATAATGCGATAAAGGTGGCAAGCAGGGAGTAATCCACCCTGCTTATATTTTCCCTGTTTCTTAGCAGCATATATATAAGAACCAATACAAGAGGAATCTGGTATGGAATGATACGTGCAACAGTGAGCAGGCAGATTGTAAATAAGATCAGGTAAGCGGCCAGGTATTCCATGTTAAGTTCTTTTCTGTCAGAGAATCCCAAAAGAGTTTTATTTTTTTCGGAACCGCATACGTGAGGTGCTTTGGCAGCGGCTACCTGTATCCATATCAGAAGAAGGATAAGTGCTGTGGCGGAATAGGGAAGCATCAGGGTTATTAATTCTGCCGCGGACATCCCTGCTCTGGCATATAGATAAAGGTTCTGCGGATTTCCGATTGGTGTGAGCATGCTTCCGAGATTAGCAGCGATTGTCTGCATGGCTACTATTTTAAGAAGCCAGTAATTGCCCAGTTCCTTTGGCAGTTTATGCACAATGATCAGTGCAAGAGGAACAAAAGTAATCAATGCCACATCATTGGTGATCACCATTGACAGGAAGAAACATAAGAGTACCAACAGCCTGATCACACCCACAGTTCCCGATGTTTCCATCAGCAATTTTTTGGCAAGTATATCAAAAACACCAACAGCCTTCAAACCAGCTACAATTGCCATCAAACAGAAGAGGAGCCCGAGAGTCCTGAAATCGATATAAGTAAAATAAGCCTTATCCGGTCTGACCCAGAACATAGAAAGAAGCGCCAGGATCACTGCAATTGACAAAACGGTTTCTTTCCTGAAAAAAACATATAATTTTTGTAACATAATATTTCCTTTCCGGTCTGATACGACCGCGTATGAGTATATCACAGAAATATCCAAAAAAGAAGAATATTATTTTGTATTGCGGATTGCGATTACCATCTCATTCCTATATAATGAAAAGTGTTATAAACGGCGAACGATACTCCGTACAAAAACTAACAATTCATTTGTTCATACCGTATCTTTTGTATATGTCAGGCAGCCAAAGGGCTGTACTTATACAAAAAGGAGAAAAACAAAATGAACAGAGGAAATAAGGCAGAATATTCAGGAAATGAGAAGTGGCAGAAATTAAAAAAAGAATTCTGGGGAAAGAAACTGCTTGCCACTACAGAATGGGGATTGATTGATTTTGACCCACAGGGAAAAGACGACATGGTCGGAGGAGATGCCCTGTCTTATGACGAGTATCTGGATCTCCAGATGCAGTCTGGAAAAAGAGTAAGGACATACTTTGAGATATGCTATTACGATGCTGATTTCTTTTCCTTTAAAGGAAGAATTAAGCGTATTAACACGAAGAAACAGCTTCTATGTTTCGAAAGGATCTTTGTAGAAGGCCTCTATGGAGACGGAGACGGTTTTTCCGGAAAGGAAGACCATGTCTGGATGTCGCTTACTGGTTTTGAAAACTACCGCGTCGGGGATTGTCTCTTTTTTGAGGCAGAGGTCTATCGATACTTAAAAACCAGTCGCGGAAAAATGATAGACTTTGGGCTTAAAGATCCAGTAGGAATCCGAAAAGTGGGAGAGTATGAAGTTCCTTCAGATGAGCAGCTGCGGATTCAGGCCGCGGAGCAGATACTCTGTATGGACTTGTGTATGTTCCGGGATCACTGCGATGGATTCTGTATTACCAACCAGGAATGGAAAGAATCCATGCTCAATTTGCTTCTTGGAAGGACACGAAAATAATTTTTTATCATATTTAAGACAGCGGTGTTGACCGCTACTCCTTTTTTGCTGTGTTTCCGCATGCCGCCAACGGCAGCTGTGGTTAGCAACTTCAAAAAGGTATCTAAGGATATGAAACGACACACGCTTAGCGTGTTCGTGGATGATCCTTTGGATCCGAGGGCTGACGAGGACGGTTATTTTACAATGTCGCTGTTCTGATGCCTGTCACTCCCTTCAGAGCCCCCTGCTAAGCAGTGGGCTTTTTTTCTAGTGTGCCGAGCATGGCACTAATCTTACTGGTGAAAGTCCAGTCACGGGTATTTACCGCCAAGTGTAGTGAACCACAAGTCGGTACCAGTAATGGTATGGATGAAGGAAGTGGTGTAACAAAGTTCTTGAGCCTACGTACAGAAACTTGATAAGGCGATTAGGTGGGTAAGGTTGCTAGACAAACCAAAGCCCAAAAGGTAAACGTAAACCGAAGTTGTAAATCAAGAGGTTGTGGAACGAAAGATTAGCGTCTTACCTCGGGAGACCCTACTCACATACTGAAAGGTGTGGTCGAAAAAGGTTTAGAGAGGGAGTCAGATGATGTCATAGTAGGCGAAAGCCGAAGGACTGAAACGATTTATAGTACGAATCGTTATGTTTAAAATAATACATGAGCCAGAAATCGAGTGGACAGGAAAAGTAGGAACGTAACCGAGGAATACTGTTTATACTTAGAGGGGTGTTATGTATGAATTTTAGGATAAGTCAGAGGAGTAACAACAATGGAATTGATTGAAGTGATCTTGTCAAAAGAAAATCTGAACAGAGCCTATAAAAAGGTAGTTGCTAATAAAGGTGCGAGTGGTGTTGATGGAGTTACTGTAGAAGAACTGGGAGATTATATAAGGGAGAACAGAGAGAAAATCGTTACATCTCTTAGAAACAGAACATATATACCGAAACCAGTCCGAAGAGTATACATTCCGAAAGACAATGGTAAGAAAAGACCATTGGGAATACCCACAGCACTTGACAGAACTATCCAGCAGGCAATAGCACAGCCTATATCTGATATTTATGAAGAGATATTCAGTGACTATAGTTATGGATTCAGAGCCGGAAGAAGTTGTCATGATGCCATTCGACAGGCATTGGAATACTTGAATGATGGGTATGAATGGGTAGTGGATATAGATATAGAACAGTTTTTCGACAAAGTAAATCACGACAAATTCATTCAGATACTAAGAGAACAAGTAAATGACAGTACCACATTAAATCTGATTCGGAAATATCTGAAAGCAGGTGTAATGGAAAACGGCTTGGAAAAAGCAACTATTACCGGTGTGCCGCAAGGAGGTCCTCTTTCAGTCGTATGTTCAAATGTCTACTTGGACAAGCTGGACAAAGAACTGGAACATAGAGGACTCCGCTTTACAAGGTATGCAGATGATGTATTAATTTTCACTAAAAGTGAAATGGCGGCTAACCGGGTGATGAACTCCATAAGTGATTGGCTGGAACGGAAACTATTTCTAAAAGTAAATGCAGCAAAAACGAAAGTAGTCAGACCGATGCGAAGCAAATACCTAGGATTCACATTTCTGAAAAACGGTGGAGAGTGGAAAGTAAAACCTACCAATGAAAAGAAAAAGAAGCTTAAAAAGAAGCTGAGTGAATATCTGAAGAGAGGGAAAGCAATAGCAAGACCTCTTGTGGTTACAATCAAGCGAGTAAATGAGATTGTGCGAGGATGGATTAATTACTTTAGAATCGGGTTGATGAAGCAATTTGTGGAAGAGCTTGGACAATGGCTAAGACACAAAATAAGAATGATAGTCATGAAGCAATGGAAGAAGCCGAAAACCATCTACAGAAACCTAAGTTATCTAAACAGGAAGAACCGAAACGGATTCAGTCAGGAAGATATTCATAAAGTTGCAAATTCAAGACTTGGGTGGTACAGAAGAAGTGGAATGAACGTGGTGAATTTCATTATCAGTAAAGATTTACCTGAAAATAGGATAAAAGATGGAGCTGGTCTGCTCAATCCCTTATCCTATTACTTAGCAAAAGTTGGAATATAAGTTGTAGAGCCGTATACGAGATCCGTACGTACGGTTCAATGGGAGGGGCGAGATAATTATTCTCCCTCTACCCTATTATCCAGAAGCAGTATTTCCTATGTCGGCAAAAAGTGCAACAATTCAGTCTTGAATGCTATTGATATTTTTGCCGATAGCGTGGTATACTATATAATAAATTAACGTAGTTTTTTGGATGGATTTTATATCGGAGGATCATAGATGCGATATCTTTCAGTTATTGAAGTAGCGAAAAAGTGGGATGTATCCGAGCGCAGTGTTAGAAATTACTGCGCCCAGGGGCGTGTGAACGGTGCGTTTCTTACCGGCAAGACATGGAACATTCCGGAAAACGCAGAAAAACCGGAGCGTACCAATAAAAGAAAAGCAGAACCAATTACTCTGTTGGATATTCTGAAAGAGCAGAAGGCAAGTAAATATTCCGGTGGGATCTACCATAAAACACAGATCGAATTGACATACAATTCCAACCATATGGAAGGAAGCCGCCTGACGCACGATCAAACCCGATATATCTTTGAAACCAACACCATCGGCGTAGAAAAAGAAGTGCTGAATGTGGATGACGTAATCGAAACAGCAAATCACTTCCGCTGCATTGACCTGATCATTGATCATGCAAAAGCAGCTCTGACGGAGAAGTTCATCAAAGAACTTCACTTGGTTTTGAAGAACGGCACCAGTGATTCCAGAAAAGAATGGTTTGCTGTTGGAGATTATAAGAAACTTCCGAATGAAGTCGGCGGCAGGGATACAGCCCTTCCAGAAGAAGTTGCCGATAAAATGAAGGCCTTGCTGACGGAATATAGCGCCAAAGAAGAAAAGACCTTTGCGGATATTCTGGACTTTCATGTGAAGTTTGAGCGAATCCATCCGTTCCAGGATGGTAATGGGAGTGTGGGCAGATTGATCATGTTTAAGGAGAGCCTGAAATACAATATCGTTCCGTTTATCATTGAGGATAATCTGAAGATGTTCTACTACCGTGGACTGAAAGAGTGGAACAATGAGAAAGGTGATTTGACAGATACCTGTTTGACCGCACAGGATAAGTATAAGGCGTATTTGGATTATTTTAGAATTGCATATTAAACGTGATTCAAAGTGAAAAATTTGCGATTTGATAAAAAATAATAATATACATTTTAAAGACGGGAGTAAATACATGTTCTATAAAATGATAGAAAATAAGTGTACACAATGGTATGAATCAGAACGGTGTACGGTTAAAAACTTAATTGAGTATATAGAGAAAAAAGGGCAGATGCGTGATGCTCAGATTGAGGCTATTAAGGTATATCTGTTTCTAAAAATTGCCTGTGAATGTAAGCCGTTGACACAGCTATTTAGACAGGGATTCTTTAATTCTATTGATTTGAATGAGATAGAATTATCAAAATCCACTCGTGAATATTTGTTTCAGAATCCAGCGGCTGCGGCATTGTTTGAATATGCATGTTTGACAAATGATAAAGGTGAACAGGTATCTGAAAAACTGGAAAAACAGATAAAGAAAGATCCAGCGGGAATTGATTATAATGAATTCTTGCGTAATGCGTTTTATGGTGTTTCCTATACGGATTATCTGTTTAGCCTTCCTATGGGTGCAGGTAAAACGTATTTGATGGCGGCATTTATTTACTTGGATTTATATTTTGCTTATAACGAGCCAACAAATCCGGCATTTGCACATAACTTTATCATATTTGCACCATCAGGTTTGAAATCATCAGTGGTTCCAAGTCTTAAAACGATACAAAACTTTAATCCATCATGGATTCTTTCGGAGCCGGCAGCAACAGACATCAAGAGGATGATTTCTTTTGAAGTGTTGGATCAAAGCAAAACTGCAAAAAAATCAAATAAGACAAAAAATCCAAATGTTCAGAAAATCGCTAATCATCAGCCGCTTTCTGAGTTGTTTGGTCTTGTTGCTGTTACTAATGCGGAAAAAGTAATTCTTGACCGTATTCAGGAAAAACAGGGACAGATAAATATGTTTGAAGAAAGCGAGGACGATAAAGACCGACAGGCAAATGAACTTCGTAATTTAATTGGTAAGTTACCATCATTGTCTATCTTTATTGATGAAGTTCATCATGCAGTAAGTGATGAAATTAAGCTTCGTGCTGTAGTTACAAGATGGGCGCAGAATCATACAGTCAATTCTGTAATTGGTTTTTCTGGTACTCCATATTTAGACAAAGTTGAAAAAATAAAAGTTGTAGATTCATTGTCCATTGGTACAGCTGAAATCACAAATATTGTGTATTACTATCCACTTATAGACGGTGTAGGAAATTTTTTAAAACGTCCAGTTGTAAAAATTGCAGATATTGCAGATAGCAGCCTTATTATTGAAAAGGGTGTCAGAGAATTTCTTGATACTTATAAAGACACTGTTTATGCAGATGGTTTAACGGCAAAATTGGGTATTTATTGCGGTACTATAGAAAAATTAGAAGAAACAGTATATCCACAGGTATCCCGTATTGTAGCTGAATATGGCCTTGGTACTGATGTTATACTTAAATTCCACAAAGGAAATAAACAGTATAAGATGTCGGCTGATAGTCAGATGCAGTTTGATATCTTGGATAAATCTATTTCTAAAATTCGTATTGTTTTGCTTGTGCAGATTGGTAAAGAAGGTTGGGATTGTCGAAGTCTTACAGGTATTATTCTTTCTCAAGAAGGAGACTGCCCAACCAATATGGTATTACAGACATCTTGTCGATGCTTGCGTCAGGTGATTAAAAACGGTCAGGAAACGGCGCTGATATATTTGAATGAAAGCAATGCCGAAAAATTAAATATGCAGCTTGAGCGGCAGCACCATATTTCGCTTAAAGAATTTTCTTCTGCAGACAACAGTAAGACTACTTTGAAACGTTATAATCGTACGGCGTATTTAAAGTTGCCTAAAGTAGAGTTTTATCAACTGAAAATCAGCTATGATACACTTACTGTTGAAAAGACAAATCCTGAAGTTTCTATTGAAAAATCTGTTGATTCAGCGCAAATTGCAGGTAATATTATCAAAACAACAGATCTTTCTATGAATGTAAATAATATCAGTATCCAGGTGGATGATGCTGAATATGGCACAGAATATGCAACCTTTAATTCTTGGATTTATGGCATTATGAGAAGTGGATTTGGAACACCTTCCATGGCAGAATTAAATGCATATACAGAGCAGTTAAAAGTAGTATATGAAAAAATCACATACGAAAAAGGTGGCTCACGATATTTCAGTTCGAAGTACAATAAAAAGTTGGTAGAAGCCAATATTCGCAAAGCTTTTTGTGACAAAACGGATTTCAATACAACAGAAGAACTGATACCAGAAGAAGCTAATTTGTTGAACATTGCAAATTTTACTTCTGAGATATATACAGATAATCTGGATGACTACTATCCAAGACAGAATGTTGTTGAAAACATAATAGCTGACGATAAGGGAAAATTGAAAGTTGATAAAAAGACGCAGCAGTTAATTGATCTTGCTATGGAAACTGGAAACGATAGAATCGTTTTGGAATTACAACAGCGTGTATCATCTCACCCAAATAAGAATCGTTCGTTCCACTACTTGCCATATCGTACAGACAGTGGTTTTGAACAAACATTTTTAAGAGAAGTATTGTCCTTCGATATTATCGAAGAATTAGGTCTGGAAGTGTATTACAATGGCGACCGTGCTATGACGGAGTTTAAGATCAAGTGCTATAAGAAAACCAGTGGAAAATGGAATTACATTGGTATTTACACACCGGACTTCCTTATCATTAAACGAAAAGATGGCGTTATCCATAAGGTTATTGTAGTGGAAACCAAGGGGAAGATTTATGCCAAAGATCCAGTCTTTAAAGATAAGAAGAATTTTATGGAAACAGAGTTTTCAAAACAGAATAATGCTGTGTATGGTTATGAACGTTTTGATTATCTGTATTTGGAAGATACGATGCCAGAGAAAGATAGATTGACACAGACACATCAAAAAATCTGTGAGTTTTTTAAGGAGAAAGCGTAATGAATGGAATTAGACCTACTGTAGGCATAAAGTTTGATGATAAATATACTAATGCAAAAAATAAATTGCTTGATTTTATTAAGGCATTAGACGAGTTGGATGACATACAAAAAGCAAAATTGGCACAAGAATTTATAACATCATATAGTATGGCAATTTCTTTTGAACAATTTGTAAGTTATATGAAAAATGGAGGAATCAAATAATGCCAATTAAATATGTACCGTTTATACCGGAGCCGGTGGAAGGACAAGCTGTACTTGGAAATTTTAATAGAATATTGAGATACAAAGGCGCTGACGATGTTTCTATGACATTACAGCGTGGTATGCCTTTGTATGAAATGGAAAAACAGGAAATCGTGGGTGAAAACGCTGACGGCAATATGGTTATTCGTGGAGAATGTGTTTCTGCTTGCGCTTATCTGAAGGAGCAGGGTATTCAGGTTGATCTTGTTTACATTGACCCACCATTTGCGAGTGGTGCTGATTACGCAAAGAAAGTATATATCCGTCGAAATCCGAAAGTAGCAGAAGCTATTGCACAGGCTGAACAAGAGCTGGATGTAGATGAATTGAAAGCTTTTGAAGAAAAGATGTACGGTGATGTATGGGATAAAGAAAAATATCTGAACTGGATGTACGAAAATCTTATGGCGATTAAGTCTATAATGAGCGAAACGGCATCTATTTATGTTCATCTTGATTGGCATATAGGTCATTATGTAAAAATCTTATTGGATGAAGTATTTGGAGAATCACATTTTCTGAATGAAATTGTTTGGCATTACTACAACAAAATGCAGGGGAATGTAAACAGATTTGCATCTAATCATGATGTAATTTTTCTGTATACAAAAAGCGATATATACAGTTTCTCGCCCATTAAGGAAAAGAGAGATGAAACTATTAAACAAATTAAAAGGGTTTGGGATTCTGAAACTCAAAAGCTTGTGAATGCAAAAGATGAAAATGGTAGAGTAATTTACCAGGAATCATCAGAAAAGACTATTGATGATGTCTGGAGAATGTCTATGCTTCAACCTGCAGATAAAGAAGAACCGGTTGGATATGCTACGCAAAAACCAGAGGCATTGATTGAAAGGGCAATTCAAGCTTCTTCGGATATAAATTTAATAGTTGCAGACTTTTTTGGAGGCAGCGGAACAACTGCAGTTTGCGCAAATAAACTTGGCAGAAAATTTATTCATTGTGATATTGGATTGAATTCTATTCAGACAACCCGTGATCGTCTTGTCGCAGATGGGGCTGAATTCGATGTGCTGGAAATTAAAGATGGCGTTCAACTTTATCGTAATCCGGTTCAGACAATGGATAAAATTAAATCTTTGATTCCTGGCTTGAAAAATGAAGATTCCCTTGATTCTTTCTGGGAAGGTGCTATTTCTGACAGCAAGCTTGGTACAATTCCTGTTTACGTGCCAAACTTAATGGATAGTGCATCAAAACTTCTTGATAAAGTGACTATGAACCGTATTATCCATCAGGCGATTCCAGAATTGGATAATGACATTAAAAAGGTTATTGTTTACTATATCGACATTACTGATAAAGTGGAGATTATGAATTTCATCAAAGAAGATGACAGTACGACTCTAGAAATTGAATTGCGTGATCTTAAATCAATTCTTGATGATGTTGTCATTGGCGATTATGCAGAATTCCATGCAGAAGAAATTGCAGGCGGATATGCGGTTGCTATTGATAAATTTATTAGTGATCGTGTGTTGTCTAAAATTGCAGAATTCAATCAGAAAGCATTCCTTAATTCTTCTGCGAAGAAACCGTATAAATCGATTGAAATCAGTGAAGAAGGCTTGGAACTTATTGAATTCCTTAGTCTGGATTGCACTGCGACCGGTGGTGAGTGGCATTCTGATAGTGAAATCAAGATTGATAAAAATGGCTATGTTATCGTAGACGGCAATAAAACCAAGGAGTTTTGGGATGGTTACATCCGCAGCATAAAGAAACCTATCCGCCTTAAAATTCGTAACATTTGTGGGGATGAAACTGTTTGGGAGGTGTAATCAATGGCTCAAAATGTGACATTGTATAACCTTTTGATTTCTTGTCCAGGTGATATTAAGAAAGAAGTTACATTGATTGAAGCTGCAGTAGATGAGTTTAATGAATTATATACTGAAACTTTAGGAATCACAATAAAAACTCGCCATTGGAGTAAGAGTTCTTATGCTCAGTCTGGAGGAAAACCACAGGCATTACTTAACGAGCAGTTTGTAAATAAATGTGATGCAGCAGTTGCGATTTTCTGGACGAGATTTGGCACACCTACTGATGAGTATGGTTCTGGAACAGAAGAAGAAATTGAAATTATGCTTCAATCTGGAAAACAAGTATTTATGTATTTTTCGGATAAGCCTATCCCACCATCAAAAATAAATGGTGACGGCTATGAGAAAATACAAGCATTCCGTGACAAATATAAAGACAAAGGAATATATTTCACTTATTCATCCGACGAAGAATTTAAAAAGATGTTTTTTGCCCATCTTTCCATGTATTTTTTGACAGAAAAGAGGGTAAGTGAAACAGCCAATGAATATCGTTCTGAGTTAAAGTTATTAGGTATTGACGAAACTGGAAGATTGACTGAAGAAGCGGTGGTATGCCCATTCGTGTTAAATGCAGAGATTAGCATGAAAGAATACATTACTTCGATTAAGACTATGTATCAGGAGATTTCTGATATGAATGTAGGTGGTAGATCTGTTACAGCTAATACTTTTTTTGCTGGATTTACAAGCCCTGTTGACATAGATGAAGATGAGAAAGAGTTTATTACTGCTGCGGCTGAACAGCTGGAGTGTGAGTTGTCCGATTCCTTTTTTGAACTTGGAAATTTAAACAAAGATACTTTAACATCAAATCCACTCAGTGGTCCTAAGTTGAATGGAACGTCCGAAGAAAAGCAGAAATATTGGAAAATCAAAAGATTGCATGAAACTATTTCTAAAGCTTTGGAATGGGCTCCGGTTGAGAAAGCGTTTTCTGGAATGAATTGTATTAAATTAGCAATTCAGAATTGTGGTAAGGCCATCGACGAAGATGCTGAAATTACGTTTGAAGTTCCAAAAGAATCCTTGCTTACATTAGGTGAATTCCCTAAGTTTAATAATGCAGAGATGGGATATTTGCTTACAGATTGTGATATGAGTATTTTGTTCGGAATTGAAGGCACATCTGAATATATTGAATATTCAGAATCAGAGCAAAATGGAAGAACTCCGTATGGAGCACGTCCATATGGTTTGCCAGGATATGTTCCAGATTATAGTGATGATTTCACTGATGAGATAAAAGATGTGTTTTGTTATGGATTCTATTCAAGTGAAGATAAGTATATTGTAAAGCTTAAAGTAGATTACATAAAACATAATACAACTGTTGCTTTCCCGACAATCCTTTTTGTGAAAAATGAGATTGATGAGATACCATATAAAATCACATCTATGAATAATCCGGATGTTGTTGAAGGCTGTATAAAGGTTAAAAGTTAGGAAAGGAATACTACATGGAAAAGCCACAATACATCGATTGGATAGTTGAAGAAACTGGTATTGTAATTAAAGATGACATACCGCTAAAATGCTATAAAATTGATTATAAAGATGATAAAAGTATTCTTGATGACTGGGCATTGCACATTCGAAGAAATTACATAGAAGATACTGAACTTAAAGAAGACGCAGATGACAATGCAATGACTATTGAACAGTATTTGCATGATTATGTAATTCCACAAAAAGGAGAAGAATTGGGAGCTACGGTACGTTCTGCAGACATAACAGAAATTTTAATTTCCGATTTATTAGAGTTTGTTCATCAGTATTCTGTTCCGAGATATAAATTGAAGAACAGATCCGGAAAAAACAATTCACAACAAGGAACTGATGTCATTGCATATAAGTACAAAAATGAAGATAAAACTCCAAATGATAAAGATGAATTGGTAGCAGCAGAAGTTAAAGCTACCCTCTCTAATACGGAGTACACACCGATCAAAAATGCAATTATCGATTCCAGAAAAGATGAACATCGATTAGCAAGATCAGTAAACTACTGCAGAAAGCGATTAAAAGAATTGGGCAAAATAGAAGAGGCAGAAGAGGTAAAGAGATTCTTATTTAAACCAGATAATAATTATCGTATTACATATGTAGCTGCAGGAGTTAGTAGTCGTGAAAACATAGATGATGCCATAGAATTAGGTTTTTCTGGTGAAGAACTTGAAATTAGAAAAAATGAACTGATTTTTTATGTACATGGTAAAAAGTTGATGGAATTGACTCATAACATTTACCAGAGGTGTTGTAAATGATTTTTGGGAAAAATGCAGGCTTAATGTTAAAATATCAAAAAGCAAAGGCCAAAATGGTAGAATACGATGTTTCAAAGCAGGAGTATCCACATTTTCCGCTGAATTCTAATGAATTATCGTATCCAACAACTTATGTGCTGTCACGATACTCAGAATGCATTATAGAAAATAATCATGACGAATTAAAAGAGCTGGAGTTACTTTTGATTACAACTGCAGAATATTATGATTCAGCTTTTAAGTCCAAAGATAGACCAGAATATGATTGGGATTTTTTGCTATCTGGAGCATCTGCCTACTTCCTAAGAAAGGATTTTGGTAGTGCTAAAGTGTTGGCAGCAAGAGTAGTTGATTTAATTGATGAGGAGCGATCTCCGCAGAAATTGTTGACGAATATCTATAATTATCTTCTGGGTGGAGTGTATTTGCCATATTTGAGAGTTATAGATACTTATGAGCGAATAAATAATTTTTTCTTGGATTACTTTGGAAAGGGTAGGTCTTTAGAAGCATTAAAGTCAAACTTATGGGTATATAGAAATGAAATCTACAAGAATGGAGATCCGGATAGTATATTTTATGTAGATATATTAGTGGCAGTTATTATTGTGGCATGCGAAAATTCGTCATGGAGTCTTTTGCCGAGTAGTTCAGGTATCCCGGATGAAGAATGGGAGCCATATCTACAAAGTAAGATGTCAATAAAGATGTTATGGCCAGCACAAAGATTAATAGCCGAAAAGGGATTGTTGCGTGGAGAAAGTTCTATCGTTCAACTTCCGACAGGGGTAGGAAAGACAAGAAGTATTGAACTAATTATTAGAGCAGCTTTTTTATCTGAACGAGCGAATATTACTATTATAGTGGCACCATTAAGAGCATTGTGCAACGAAATAACAATGGATATGTACAAAGCTTTTGAAAATGATGTCACGATAAATCAGTTTTCTGATGTACTTCAAAATGATTTTTGGAATTTGCTTTCTGAAGATATTAAACGGCAGATACTAATATGTACGCCAGAGAAACTGAGTTATGTATTACATCATGATCCGTTTTTCTTAAGTGCTATAGATTTATTTGTGTTTGATGAAGGTCATATGTTTGATGATGGAGGTAGAGGTGCAACATATGAGTTATTAGTAACACATATACGTCAGAACATAATGAGCGAACAGCAGTTGGTTTTGCTATCTGCGGTATTGCCAAATTCAGGGGATATTGCACAGTGGTTGTTTGAGGATAGAGGTTGTTTGGCGACAGATGATAGTATTGTATCTACACCTAAATCAATAGGATTTTCATCGACACAAAGGGATATTCATTTCTTTTCTGATGATAAATCAAATGAAGATTATTATATTCCCCGAATCCTTCGAGTTGAACAATTGAAGAAGTTACCCCGAGAAAGAAGTAATAAATACTTTCCAGATTTATCATTATCTACAGATGTGGCCATTTATAATGCAATAAAGTTGTGTCATAACGGCGGTGTTGCTATCTATCTTGGGCAGCAACGTTCAATGAAAACGGTATTTGAAAGAATTATAAATTTGGATAAGCGAAACTATGATTTGAAAGCATTAAAAGATAATACAAATCAAGCAGAGCTTTCCAAAATCAAGGGATTTATAGAAAGCTATTATGGTTCAGAACACTATTATACGAAAGCAGCGGAATTGGGTGTTTTGCCTCATTCATCTAATCTTCAAAATGGAGTTAAGCTTGTTGTTGAACATGCATTGAAGAATAAATATGTTTCTTGCGTAGTGTGTACATCGACGCTTGCACAGGGTGTGAATATTCCGATAAAATATTTATTGGTCACCAGCATTCGAAATGGATTGCAATTAGTAAAAGCTCGAGATTTTCAAAACTTGATGGGTAGAACAGCACGAGCAGGTATATACACAGAAGGAAGTATTATTATTACGGATTGCAAAATATACGACAACCGTACCAACTGGAAAAATGGTGGAGGGTATTTATGGAATGATTGTGTGAAGCTATTTGACACAAAATTGACAGAACCTTGTGGCAGTTCTATTCTTTCGTTAGTCCAGGATTTTAACATAGATTATGATGTGATCGTAAGTGGTGGGAAATTTATTGATATAGTGATAGAGCACCTTGACGAAAGAGATTTCTTGCTTGATTACGCAAAGAAGTTAGAAAAAGCATATTTAAAAGCCAATCCCAAAAGAACACAAAATCTGATTGTGCAGGAAATGTTATTGCGTCAGGATATTATATCAAATATAGAAAATTATTTGTGTTTAGTACGTTCCGCAGAAACATTGGTCAATGATAGTAAGAAAAGTGCTGTGGATATTTGTACAAATACATTGGCGTATGCTATGGCAACAGAAAAAGAGAAAGAATTACTGATTAAAGTTTTTCAGAAGATAGAAGAGAATATTCAACAATATTCTGTTGAAGAATTGAACAGATATTCTAATGCAATGTCAGGAATAGGTTTGTCTTCTCTAATAGAGGAATGGATTGTTCAGAATGAACTTACAGAGAAGATATATACAGAAACAGAACTGTTATCTGTTATTGCAGAATTGTATCTGCAAATCTGTGGAGAGTTTAGATACCAAGAGCATATACAAAGCATTTGTGAAAAATGGATTGATGGCCAGACTCCAATGGAAATTAACAACAAAGAAACTATTGGAATTGCAGAAGTAGAATCATTATGTAATAAAAGAATCTCATATGAAATGAATTTTCTTATCGGCAATATCTGTGATCTGATAGAAGTTGACGAAGAAAATGAGGAGCAAGTTGATCAACGGAACATCTTGACATTGTTACAAAAGAAAGTAAAATATGGCGTTCCAAATATGACAGCAATTTCTATTTGTGAGAGTGTTTTTAATGATCGTCTATTAGCTATAGAATTAGCTCGAATTTTATCTGATGCGAATATTGGAACGGATAAGATACTTAATATGTTGAAAGCTCATAGTGAAGAAATCTTTAGTTGTCTTGATTCGTATCCGGAATATTTCAAGGATAGATTATCTGTGTTGATGAAATAAAGGTATTGTTCAATGCATGTACGGTTACGCCAATCATACAATGAATTTTCTACGGTGCACAAAGATATCACACAGCGCCTTATAAGGAAACAACGCTCAGCTCCTAAGCAGACATTATCTGTTCGACTTCGGTTTGGCGTTTATAAAAACTGTATGTTTTAAAAAAACAAAATAATTCAATGTAATTGATAGGAAGCATCCAACTTCAGTGGTTGGGTGCTTTTCTTTTTCCCTAAAAATTATCGTAGATTGAGCACTTTGTCGAGAGCGCACCGCAGTGAAAGATCCTCTGCACGAGGTCATAAAAACCTGGAAAATGCACTGTAAAAATGAACTTACTCTACCTACGAGGCAATAAAACTATACTTCAAAATCCATTATACTTTTCTCAAAGCAAACGCAAGCCAACTTCCCTTAGGAACTAAGGGCGCACTTCTATACCGGTTATTCCATTCCGGTATGTGCGTTCTCCGAAGGTAAATGCTCCTGTGTCTGAACACATTCGCATATTGCGGAATTGCATTCCGGGCAAGAGATAACTCTTGCGGCTACCGCCTATCTCTTTTTACATACCTTGCTTCGGGCAAGGATGAATAAAAGACAACAGCCATCTTGATCAAGTGGAACGGAAAGCAAACTATAGCTATGTCTGCCCGGTATGTAAGAAGAACTTTACTGTGTATGGAAATGCCAACAGGAAGTATTGCTCTCATGAGTGTTATATCAAAAATAGATTTGGAGGAAATAGATGATGGAAGATTTGATTAAAGAAGAAAGTAAGCCATTAGTATCAGTATGTGAAAAGTACACTCTTACAATAAGGGAAGCGGCAGCTTACTTTAATATTGGCATTAAGAAAATGCGCAGACTGGCAGAGGAGAATACAGGAAGATTTTCTGTTTTCAGTGGAAACAAGTATCTTATCATCCGCCACAAATTTGAGAAGTTCATTGATGATTCATCAGAAATATAATCTGGCATAAGTAGTCATTTATCTGCTAAAAGTAGTTGCTATATTATGAGTTTAGAGTGATATATGTTATACCCAAAATAAAGGGAAAATAACTAAGGAGTGATTGCAAATGAGACCACCGTTAGAGAATAAAGATGTTATGACAGTTCAGGAAGCTATTGATTATTACAGACTGAGCAGCAGAAAATTTTATGCATTGCTGCATGAAAAAGGACTGACTTTTGTAGCTTTTTATTACAATGAGCGCAGATTGATTCTTTGCAGAGAGTTTGAAAAGTATTTGGAAAAACATCCAGAGATCAGAAGGAGGGAACGTTGATGGCAGGAAAGGCAGGACTTCGGAGGGACTCAAAGCATAGAGCCCTTCGAAGAGGAGAATCCATAAGAGCAAATGGAAAATATCAGTTTAAGTACCATGTAGGTGGGAAACCATATTTTGTTTATAGCTGGAGGCTTGAGCCAACAGACCCACAGCCAGTTGGGAAGAAACCATGTCTTTCACTTAGGGAATTGGAAAAGCAGATAGGATACGACCTTGATAACAGGTTGGACCCAATGGGAAAGAATATCACAGTCAATGAGCTGGTGGAAAGATACTTGAAAACAAAAGTAAATACGAAACCGAATACAAAAAACAATTACAAATTTGTACAAAACATTTTGGAAAAAGAAAAGTTTGGAAGTGCAAAGATTTCAAAAATAAAGACATCAGATGCAAAATTGTTTCTTATTAAAATGCAGCAGGAGGACAAGAGAGGCTATAGTACCGTCAAAAGTGTGCGGGGAGTTTTAAGGCCAGCTTTCCAAATGGCAGTTGATGATGATGTCCTTGTAAAAAATCCATTTGCATTTGAACTTGCCGGAGTAGTTGTGAATGACGCAGTTACGCGAGAGGCAATAAAAAAAGATGAGATGAGAAAATTTTTGAAATTTGTTCATGATGATGTGGTGTACTGCAAATATTATGAAGTGGTTTACATCCTTTTTCATACAGGAATGAGGATTTCAGAGTTTTGCGGATTGACGCTAAAAGATATTGATCTGGAAAATAAAACGGTTAATATCGACCATCAATTGCAGAGAACTTTTTCCATGGAGTATGTAATAGAATCTACAAAAACAAATGCAGGAACCAGAGTATTGCCAATTACAGATGAAGTTGCTGAAATGTTTAGGGCAATTATTGAGGATCGGCCTAAATACAAAGTAGAAAAAGTGGTGGGAGGGTACACTGGATTTTTATTCCTTGACAAAAAAGGAATGCCACTTGTGGCCATGCACTGGGAACACCGATTTAAGAGTATGGTGGGAAGGTACAATGAAATCTATAAAGTGCAGATGCCAAAGATTACTCCTCATGGTCGAGTTATAATAAGGACAAGTTAGAAAACTCCAGTAAATACAAGGGGTTGCACTAATTTAGTCCTTATTTTTAACTCCCTGAAAAGGGAAAAAAAGGCAGCGCTGTCATTACAGAATATGAATTATTACAAATCCAGACTGGAAATGGATTTGTGTAAGACAAGAGTAAAAACAACAGAATTATTGTAATTATAGGACTGAATTAGCTCGCACGGAATATAGATTCCGGTTGTCTAATTCAGTCCTCTTTTTTGATTGACGACGATGAAAGGTGATGAAAAATGGCTAGAATTATTTCTATTGTAAACCAAAAAGGGGGAACGGGAAAATCCGCATGTACAGCTAATTTAGCAGTAGGATTAGCACAAAAGAATATGAAAGTGTTAATCGTAGATGCAGATCCACAGTCTGATGTATCCGCAGGATTTGGATATCGTGATTGTGATGAAAGTAATGAAACACTTACAGCTCTTATGGATACAGTAATGAAAGATGAAGATATTCCTTCAAACTGTTATATCAGGCATCAGGCAGAAGGAATAGACATTATCTGTTCTAACATTGGACTGGCAGGTACGGAAGTACAGTTGGTAAATGCAATGAGCAGGGAATATGTATTGAAACAGATTTTATATGGTATCAAGGATCAATATGATGCAATTATCATTGATTGTATGCCATCATTGGGAATGATCACAATCAATGCACTGGCTGCATCAGATGAAGTACTAATTCCGGTTGAAGCGTCTTACCTGCCAATCAAAGGATTGCAGCAGTTATTAAAAACAATCGGTAAGGTCCGTAAGCAAATCAATCCGAAGCTGCAAGTCGGTGGAATTCTATTTACGATGGTCGATGCTCATACGAATGATGCCAGGAATAATATGGAACTTCTCAGAAATGTATATGGAAGTCAAATTCATATCTTCGATAATTATATTCCATTTTCTGTAAGAATGAAGGAAGCAGTCAGAGAAGGACAGAGTATTTTCTCTTATGATCCGAAAGGTAAAGCTACAGAAGCTTATAGGAGAGTGACGGAGGAGGTGCTGAAAGATGCCATCTAAAAAAAGAGCAACTCCCGTTTCCTTACAGCCGCTTGATGCATTGTTTGGAACAAACGAAGAGACAACCAATGGAATTAGTGAGATAGCAATAGGAAGTCTTCATCCATTTACGAATCACCCGTTTCAAGTAAGAGATGATAAGAAAATGGAAGAATTAGCAGAAAGTATTACACAATATGGCGTGTTGGTTCCTGGTATTGTGCGTTTGAGAGAATCCGGTGGTTATGAGCTGGTAGCTGGTCATCGGCGAAAACGAGCATGTGAACTTGCTGGACTAGAGAAAATGCCGGTTATCATCAAAGATCTTACGGATGATGAAGCGACGGTAATTATGGTAGATTCCAACATTCAACGAGAAGAGCTGCTGATCAGCGAAAAAGCATTTGCTTATAAAATGAAATATGAGGCGTTAAAGCGTCAGGGGAAACGCTCTGATTTAACTTCTTGCCAAGTTGGCAAGAAGTTGGCGGCAGAAGAAGTCAGTCAGAATACAGGAGATAGTTCCAGACAGATTCTTCGATATATTCATTTGACAGAGTTAATAGCAGAGCTATTAGATTTGGCAGACGAGAAGAAGCTTCCCTTTAACACAGCTGTTGAACTTTCTTATTTGAGAACTGAAGAGCAGCAGATATTATTTCAGTATATGAGTAATCACAGTATGGTACCGTCCATGAAGCAGGCAAAGGAATTGAAACAGATTTCAAAAGAGCGGATGTTGACGTATTCAGAGATTGATCAGATTTGCATGAATGAAAGTACTGAAAAAGTTCAGGTGCAGATTCCGGCGAAGAAATTGAAACAATATTTTCCAGAGACATATACAAAGACTCAGATGGAAGAAATTATATTTATGCTTCTGGCATCATGGGCAGAAAGAGAGGGTAAAGAATGAGCAATGAAGATATGGCAAGTAGAATACAAGTTTATCTGAAAAAGATAGAAAAGATACGTGTTAAACGGATAAAAAGAGAGAAGTTTAAACATTTGTTGAAAACATTAGGATTATCAGCAGGAAGGAAGTGAAAGTATGGCTTTAAAAATTGTACGAAGATATGATGCGAACGGAAGGGAGCTTACGGAGAAAGATCTGGAAACCTTTCGATTGGATTCTCCTGTGGTTAGAGAAATATTGGCAAACCTTAATCGGGAGGTGGCGGAAGGAATCAGACAGAGGGAGAAAAAAGGTGACGATTGAAGACGTAATTAAAAAATCAATTCTACCACTGGCATTTATGGTATTCTGGTTTTGGATGACAAAAACAATTATGAAAGTCAGCGGACAGACGGATTGGTTCTGGTGGATATTTATTGCTGGATTACCATTTGGAATACATAAAATGCGGTTGATTCTAATTCCGAGAGGAATGGATACCACAGCAACACTTGGGATGGCTGCATTAAGTGTCATTATTGGAGCATTGATTGGAAGCATCATGATTCCAGTGTATGTGATCAGAGCGATATACGTGTTTATACGGTATGTCATTGGAAAATAGAATATTAGATTGATAAGAGGCAGGCTTGCGAAAACAAAAATCGTAAGTCTGCCTCTTTTTTTGTGCTTAAAAACAGGCAATTCAGGGGAATTCCCTTTTGCAAATATATATATTCTTGGAGGATTTTTAAGATGAGAGAGCGAATTGAAAGTAAGCATGTAACAAAGGAAATCAAAAGTCAGATGCCAGTGATTCCGGTGGCAATTGTTAAAGAAAGAGGCTGTACCTTCTGCCCATATTATCTGGGCAATTATGAGAAACAGCCACGCTGTATGATGAAAACCTGTGCCTGGGATGATGAAAATGAACGTTTCCATCCAGTTCTTCGTGAACTGATCCCATTTTACAAAGAGAAGATGGAAAAAGCAGAAGAAAAATTCCTGGCAATGAAAAAGATTTACACAACACTGTTAGGAATGTTTACCGATGAAATGAAGCAAGAAGAGTTGGAAAAAGATGAATGTTACGGATGTGCCTATGGAAAATGTGGACCATGTATCGGTATCTGTTACAAATCAATGAAAGCATAGGAGGGGTAAGCCAATGAATACAACAGTTATTTCCGGGCGATTAGTAAGAAATCCCGGATACAACGAAGTGGAGAATGAAAAAGGACTTCATAAGATTGCCAAGTTCGTTCTGGCAGTCAGAAGAAATTATTCCGATGAAGTCAGTTTCATTCCGGTAAAGGCTTTTGCAAAGAAAGCAGAATTTGCCAGAGATTATCTGATGCAGGGAACGAAGGTCATGGTGGAAGGCGAGATTGTCACAGGTAATTATGAAGATAAGGATACCGGGAAAAAGATCTATACCACCGAAGTGTATGCAAACCGGATTGAATTCGCAGGTGCAAAAATGGTTGACAGACCACCATTTCCAGAAGATGCGGAAGGGTTCTTAGAGATCCCAGAGGGCATGGAAGAAGAAATGCCGTTTAGATAGAGGAGGATAAAAGATGGTTTCAGTAAATCAGGCGTATATGGTAGGGCATATGAAAAATGCCGATGGAAGTATCAATAACAAAAATGTAGTGCTGTCAGCAGCATGTGAAGCAGCGGAACTGTTCCAGTGCATGATGTCAGTAAATCAGAAACTGGAAGACTGGCAGAGATTTAACCACACCTTGGAGCTGCATCTTAGAAGTGTGGAATGTGAGAAAATCCATGATATCTGTCAGGCAGTATATGGAATGAAACATCCGTCCGATGAACTGGAAGGATTGTATCTGGCAAGAGAGGATGAACAGATATGCCTTCTGTACTATCAGGTATTTGTAGGGATGTTGGAAATCAATATTAATTCAGCCGAAGTGCTGTACAAACAGAAGGAGGAAACAATCAATGAATAAGATGGAGTATATGCCGGTAGATTGTCTGCAGGTGCCGAAGGTGCTGTTCCAGATGGAAAAATACAAAAATCTGTCAAATACAGCAAAGATTTTATACAGCTTATTTCTGGATCGTTTGAAATTTGCGGTGCAGAATGGTTGGGTAGATGGTAAGGGGGATTTGTATGTAATCTATCCAAAAAGTGAAATGAAGAAAGACCTGAATACAACCAGATATGGGGTAGATCAGGCAGTACAGGAACTGGTGGAGATTGGAAATCTGGTGCGCATCATTCCGAACAATGGAAAGGCGAACCACTTTTATATCAATGATATTTATGAAAATGAGATGGAGGAAGAATCAATGATGACATTAGACAGAATTATGGCAAATATGCCGATGGAAGAAAGAGAAATTATCATGGACAAGATGGTGGCAGCATCCAGAGATATTCTGGAAACAATTGCGGATATGGGATATCTGGATGAATATGAGACACCACTGACTCCTATGGAAGAGCGGGGCTATTACGATGAAGAAGGTAATCTTGATATTGATGCCATAGAAGCCGATGGCTATGAGTTTGGTATGGATCTGGCATTTGGCGTGTTATCTGTATTTGATGGAAAGCCTGAACGTGTGCTAGAAATTCAGAAATATGTAAATGAGCAGTATGAGTGCTGCTCTAATAAGAAGTTTATGAAAGTTCTGGAAACGATCGCACGAATGAATGGAAACGAGGAGGTTTATATCGAGGATATGTATGCCTGCAATAAAGAGGCAAGGAATTATTATCTGAGTGAGTTAATGATGTGCTTCAACTTTGTGTTTAATGAGATGTGTCATGGAACAGGCAGTGTAGCAGGGAGTGATTTTAATAATGAGGAAGAATAGGAAATAAGCTATGGCAGATTTTGAATACTTCAGAGCAGAAGAATCTGACCAGTTTTCTTTTTTTCGGATACCAAAAGCTCTGTTCTCAGAAAAAGAGTTTGCAAGCCTGTCCACAGACGCAAAGCTCCTTTACGGAATTCTGCTTGATCGAATCAGCCTATCCAAGAAAAATGGCTGGATTGACGGTGATGGTTATGTCTATATTATTTACACGATTGCAGAATTGCAGGAGCTGTTGCGAATGTCGCATACGACAGTGACAAAGCTTCTTTATGAGCTTGACAGTGTGCATGGGATTGGATTGATCGAACGGTATCGGCAGGGGAATAATCGTCCTTCTGTCATATATGTGAAAAATTTTGTGAAACGGAGCAGAGGAAAGCCAGTAAGATACTTTGCTTCTGGAACGCCAGAAACTGGAAATCCAGACTGCAAGGAATTGGAAATCCGGATTGCAAGAAACTGGAAGTCCGGAACGCAAAAAAATAGAAGTCCGGACTGCAAGAATCTGGATGGAAGTAATACTAAGATAAATAAGACTGAAAAGAATCATACTGATAAGAGTAAGAGCAATACTCCCGCTTTGGAAGAAAAATTCGGTCTGTATGGGAGATTTAAAAATGTTGTTCTGTCGGAAGCTGAACTGCAGGAGTTGATGACGCTATTTCCATGGGATTATCAGAAACGGATTGATCATCTTTCTGTTTATATGAAATCCAGTGGAAAAGAGTATCAGAATCATTTTGCAACAATCTGTCTTTGGGCAGAACGAGATGGAGCCAGGGCAGGAATGGATAAATATGAATTTCAGGAAGGAGAAAGCCTGTGATGGAAAATAAAGTAACAGCAGATTATCTGGATGAAGAGGGATGTCTTCATTGTGGTATCTGTGGAAAAAGAAAACAGATGAAAGTTAGTCTGATGGGATTTGAGCATGTAGTGTCCTGTTTGTGTGAATGCGAGGTAAAAGCCAGGCAGGAACTTGATGAGAAGATGCAGCGGGAAGAAGCACAGCGGCAGCTTTATCAGAGAAAATCCGTCGGACTTCGGGAAAGAAGATTCTGGGAATGGAAATTTGAAAATGACAATGGAAGCAACCAGAAGATACTAATTGCCAGGCAGTATGTAGAAAACTGGACAGATATGAAGAGAAAAAATGTAGGATTGCTTCTGATGGGACCAGTTGGAACCGGGAAGAGTTTTTTTGCAGGCTGTATAGCAAATGCACTTTTGGAACAGGGAGAACGTGTCATGATGACAAATTTTTCTAGGATCTTAAATGAAATGACCAGCTATCAGGTAAATAAGAACCAGATCATACAAAATCTTGTGGATTATCCGTTGCTGATTATTGATGATTTAGGAATAGAACGAAATTCTGAGTTTGCTTTGGAGCAGGTTTATAATGTGATAGACAGCCGTTATTGTAAAATGCTTCCGCTGATCGTAACAACGAATCTGGGACTGAATGAAATGAAATCTACAGATTTGGATACTGCCCATCAGCGCATTTACAGCAGAATACTTGAAATGTGTGTTCCAATCTATTGTGGTGGGGAAGACAAGAGAAAAGAAGAAGGGACAGAAAAACTCGTACAGGTGCAGCACCTGATTACCGGTTAATCTGTCCTTTTTCATTGAAGGGGGGTGATTGCCATGATTACAGATCTGGACAGCAGTTGAATCGCTGAAAGGAGGGAAAAGTCATGCAGGAAGAGGTAACTCAGAAAACGGTCACGTTCTGTATTCGGGCTACTAAAATTACGGCAGACCTGTTGAAAAAGGTTCTTGCTGCGTATCTGCGTCATCAAAAGCAGAAATCAGTAGAGAAGAAAGCACAGAAAAATCAGCCGAAACAGGGAAAGGTCACGGTAAAAGAGCTGGCAAAACAGAATGCCGGGATGGTCAATATCGAGATCACGGACAAAAATATCAAGTCCTTTGAACGGTATGCTAGAAAATACGGGATCAATTATGCTCTGAAAAAAGACAAGAGCAAAGATCCTCCGGTTTATCTGGTATTTTTCAAGGGACGTGATCAGGATGCCCTCAATGCTGCTTTCCGTGAGTTTTCCCAGAAACAGATTCAAAAAGCGAATAAGCCTTCCATTCATAAGCGTCTTGCAGCTTACCGGGCAATGATGCCAAAGAAGACGAAGGACAAAGTAAAGAACCGGCATCAGGAGCAGAGTCGATGAAAAAGAAAAGCGGCAAAACTCTGATGCAGAAGTGGAAGAATAAAATCGGGGGTAAGCTGTCCGCCCTGGATAAAAAGAAACTGGTTCTTACAAATATCCCTTATGCTCTGGCTGCTTTCTATGCAGACCGGGCATTTTTTCTTTACCGGAACAGTCCGGGAGAAGATATGGGGAACAAACTTTTATATGCAATGGAACACGCAGACCGGATTTTTGCTGGTTTTATGTTAAGCAATAACTGGAAAGATCTGCTAGCAGGTATTGTTGTTGCAGTCGTTCTGAAAGTGTTGGTCTGGCAGAAACAGGCAGATGCAAAGAAATTACGGAAAGGCATCGAGTATGGTTCAGCCAGATGGGGAACCGTAGAGGATATCAAGCCTTATATGTCGGAAGATCCATGGATGAACATTCCATTGACAGCAACAGAAGCACTGACCATGGAGAGCAGACCGAAGCAGCCGAAGTATGCAAGAAATAAAAATATAGTGGTCATCGGCGGCAGTGGTTCCGGTAAGACACGTTTTTTCGTAAAACCATCGGTCATGCAGATGAACTGTTCTATGGTCATTACAGATCCGAAAGGCACTTTGATTGAAGAGTGCGGGAAGATGTTAGCAAAGGGACCACCTAAGAAAGATAAGAATGGAAATATCATGAAAGATAAATCTGGAAAAGTGGTACATGAGCCATATGTGATTAAGGTTCTGAATACCATCAATTTTTCCAAGTCCCTTCATTACAATCCATTTGCTTATATACGGTCTGAAAAAGATATCCTGAAGCTGGTGACAACAATCATTGTAAATACCAAAGGCGAAGGGGAAAAAGCTTCCGAAGATTTTTGGGTGAAAGCAGAGAAATTGCTCTACACAGCATTGATTGCTTTTATCTGGTATGAAGGGGATGAAGAGGAAAAGAATCTGAATACCCTTCTTGATCTTTTGAATGAAAGCGAAACCCGTGAAGAGGATGAAACTTACCAGAATCCAGTGGATATGATGTTCCAGGAACTGGAAGAAAGAGATCCGCAACACTTTGCGGTCAGACAGTATAAAAAATACAAAATGGCGGCTGGAAAGACAGCGAAAAGTATTTTGATATCTTGTGGGGCCAGACTTGCCCCATT
>OGPW01000616.1_pt1 | contig 27930 bp, 27 predicted proteins | sample 1553061 | NCBI WGS metagenome assembly OGPW01 (sample SAMEA2580292, study PRJEB22360) | human gut metagenome | biome: human gut; feature: human-associated habitat; material: faeces | place: Denmark | collected 2008/2010
TTATTATGTCATTATGTTATTGCAATACTATGTTGCCATGTTATTATGTCATTATGTTATTGCAATACTATGTTGCCATGTTATTATGTCATTATATTATTGCAATACTATGTTGTTATGTTATTATGTCATTATGTTATTGTAATACTATGTTGCCATGTTATTATGTCATTATATTATTGCAATACTATGTTGTTATGTTATTATGTCATTATGTTATTGCAATATTGCACGCTTAAATCGCGTCAAAAATAAGGTCTTTCAAGCATACAGGTAATATGTAACCAATACCATGACATCAGATGTCATCAGGCGTCATTATATGTCATACAATCCGCTATTTCACAACTGTTTACACGGTCATAATTTTGCAAAGTCAGAACCGATGAACGGCTTGGAACATCTTCCGACGGACAGCAGCACGCCGCTCACGTCGCGCAGCAATCCGCCGGAGGTGGATTCTCTGTTCAAACGAACAGAGCAAGTTGTGTCTTTGTCCGACAGAAAGTATTCTGCCCGACAAAGACCAACTTGCCCTCCCTCACGGTCGGGGGATTTTCCTCCAAAGTCGGAAAATCTGACGGAGAAAGCAAAACAACCCAAAAGCAGAAAAGCATGGAGAAAAAACAGGCTAAAAGGACAGGCAGAAAACTGAAAACAGATCCGGCGGACTACAAGTACAGTTTCCGCCTGAACGCACAGGAGAAAAGCAGATTTGAGAAACTGTTTCTGGAATCCGGAGCAAGGGACAGGACAATCTTTATTAAGAAATCAATCTTTTCAGAACAGCTGAAGGTAATCAAGGTGGATAAGGTTTCCATGGACTATTACATCCGGCTCGGGGAATTTTACAGACAATTCCAGGCAATAGGCAACAATTACAATCAGGTCGTAAGGGCAGTACAGAAAAATTTCGGGGAAAAAAGGGCGATGTCCCTGCTTTACAAACTTGAAAAGGCTACCCTGGAACTGATACTGCTCAACAAACAGATTATGGCCTTAACTAAAGAATATGAAAAGAAATGGTTGCAAAGATAAGTCACGGGGCAAGCCTTTACGGAGCACTGTCCTATAACCATGAAAAGGTTTTTCAAGGGATGGCGGAAATCCTGTCAGGACATCGGATGATTTCCGACCGCCCGGGACTGCCGAGCGAGGACATGCGTCTGGCTCTCCTTTCATTTGAGAACCATATGACGGCAAACAGGAGAACAGACAAGCCGGTCCTGCATATCGCCCTCAGTCCGGCACCGGAAGATAAGTTGGACAATGACAGGCTGGCGGAAGTGGCAGAGAAATACATGCAGAAAATGGGATATGGTGACCAGCCGTTCATCGTGTACAAACATGGCGATACCTGCAACACGCACGTACATATCGTGAGTGTATGCATTGACGATGAAGGAAGGAAAATCAATGACTCCTATGAACACCGCCGTTCAATGACAGCCTGCCGGGAACTGGAACAGGAATTCGGACTGCGTAACAGTGCGGATACGGAAAGACGGAATCCGAAAGCGGAACTGAAAAAGGTGGATGCCTCACAGGGGGATATACGCCACCAGATAGGAAACACACTGAAGGCCGTTCTGGAGAGCTACCGTTTCCAGACTTTCGGAGAGTATTCCGCACTGCTTTCCACACTGAACATTGAAGCCCGACAGGTTCGGGGCGATTACATGGGAACACCCTATACGGGTATCATCTATTCGGCTACAGATGATAGTGGGAAAGTGGTCAGCCCTCCGATAAAAAGTGCAAGGTTCGGCAAGCGTTTCGGAAATACGGGACTGTCCGAACGTATGTTACGGCATACACAGGACTTCAAGGAAGGCAGATGGTCGCCGGTCATATCCGGCAAGGTAGTATGGGCCATGCGTAACGCAAAATCGGAACAGGAATTCAGGGAACTGCTGAAACAGGAGCACATTGATGTGGTATTCCGAAGGAACGATACCGGACGTATCTATGGCGTCACATTCATAGACCATGAACGGCGTGAGGCGTTCAACGGTTCACGTATGGGAAAGGAGTTTTCCGCCAACGTATTCAACGGCCTTGTCAACTGGTGGGAAGGAATACCCTGGCAGGACAGACAACAGTCCGGTCCGGAGGAACTTTGGAAACGGTACGGTCACCGTATGGAAGAAAACAGTGCGCTTGAACAGGCGGCAGGCATCTTCTCCTTTGAGGCAAATCCGGCAGTCGATTACGAGGAAGAAGCGTTCCGTCGCCGCATGAAACGGAAAAAGAAACCGCAGAAGCGCAAATCACGTGGTATCTGATCAATCAAAATGAGTCAATAACAGGGGGAACAACGGATTCCCCCACAATCATCTACATCATTATGCAACAGGAAGACGATTTGAGAGCCCTTGCCAAGATTATGGAATTCGGCAGGGCAGTCAGTATTTTTATTCTGGTAGTCCACGTTTATGTGTACTGCTATCCCAGTATGAGCGCCTGGCATCTGAATCTGGATGTCATAGACCGGATACTGATGAACTTTGACAGGACAACCGGTATATTCGGTTGTATCCTATGGACAAAACTGATGGCGGTTCTTCTGCTGGCCATATCCTGTATGGGTACCATCGGAGTCAAGGGTGAGAAAATAACCTGGCAGCGTATATGGGCGGTACTTACTGCCGGGGCGGTTCTATTTTTCATGAACTGGTGGCTGCTTGACCTGCCTTTTCCACACGAAGCGATTACTGCCCTGTATGTGGTGACACTTGCAGCCGGTTATCTATGCCTGCTCATGGCAGGACTGTGGATCAGCAGGCTTTACAGGCATACCCTGATGGAGGATGTGTTCAATATGGAAAACGAATCCTTCATGCAGGAGACAAGGCTGATGGAGAATGAATACTCGGTCAATCTGCCCACCAGATTCCAGTATGGCGGCAAGCTCAACAACGGCTGGATCAACGTGGTCAACCCTTTCCGTGCGACCATCGTATTGGGAACACCGGGTTCCGGTAAATCATACGCTGTGGTGAACAACTACATCAAACAGATGATTTCCAAGGGCTTCAGTGTCTATATCTATGATTATAAATTCGATGACCTTTCCACCATTGCATACAATACCTTGTTGCACAATATGGACAAATACAAGGTAAAGCCGCATTTCTACGTCATCAACTTCGATGATCCGCACCGTTCACACCGCTGCAATCCCATCAATCCAGAGTTCATGACGGACATCTCTGACGCATACGAAGCAAGCTATACCATTATGCTCAACTTAAACCGCACCTGGATTGAAAAGCAGGGTGATTTCTTTGTAGAGTCTCCGATTATCCTGCTGGCAGCCATTATATGGTATCTCAAAATATTCAAAGGCGGTATCTACTGCACGTTCCCTCATGCCGTGGAACTGCTGAACAAACCATACTCAGATTTGTTTACCATATTGACTTCCTATCCGGAACTGGAGAACTACCTTTCCCCTTTCATGGATGCCTGGAAAGGTGGGGCTCAGGATCAGCTCCAGGGCCAGATAGCTTCAGCGAAAATTCCGCTTACCCGAATGATTTCTCCACAGCTATACTGGGTCATGACAGGCAATGATTTTTCTCTGGACATCAATAATCCGAAGGAGCCTAAAATCCTTTGTGTAGGCAATAATCCGGACCGGCAGAACATCTATTCCGCTGCGCTCGGACTGTATAATTCCAGAATCGTCAAACTGATAAACAAGAAAGGGCAGCTTAAAAGCACGGTCATTATAGATGAGCTCCCTACCATCTATTTCCGAGGACTGGACAACCTGATTGCAACGGCACGTTCCAACAAAGTGGCGGTCTGTCTGGGATTTCAGGACTTCAGTCAGCTTAACCGTGACTACGGTGAAAAGGAAAGCAAGGTGATTCAAAATACTGTCGGCAACATATTCAGCGGTCAGGTGGTCGGCGAAACGGCCAAGACACTTTCCGAACGCTTCGGAAAGATTTTGCAGAAACGGCAGTCCATATCCATCAACCGTCAGGATGTCTCTACATCTATCAACACCCAGCTGGACTCACTGATTCCAGCATCCAAAATTTCCAACCTCTCACAGGGTACGTTTGTCGGTTCCGTATCGGATAATTTCGGTGAGAAAATTGACCAGAAGATTTTCCATGCGGAAATTATTGTGGACCATGCCAAAGTAAGTGCGGAAGAAAAGGCTTATAAAAAAATCCCGGTTATCAACACGTTCAAGGACAGTGAAGGGAATGACATCATGCTCCAGCAGATACAGCGTAATTATGACCAGATAAAGGCGGATGCCCAGGCTATCATTAACGATGAGATGGAACGTATAAAGAACGACCCGGAACTATGTGAACGGCTGGGAATAGAAAGTGCAGAAGAGGAGAAAAGAAAAGCTGAATAGATACAGAATGACAAATAAATCCTGAATCGGTTTGATTTTCATCAAACATTCTTTATCTTTGGATTTCAAATAGAACATAACAACGGATTACGGGATGTTTTCCGTTGATTATATACATAAGTCGCAAGATGCCCTAAACAGAAATCTGGTAAATTTCAAAAATTACAAAGGCTATTGCGTGAGGCTTATGCTATATCTTATAGCGTGAGCCCATGCGAGTTTTTGTAATGGGTTTTACCAGAACCCCTGTTTAGAACTATGCATGGGTTTCATGCTTTTTTTATAAACAAGAGGTATGGCAAAAATACAAGTCATCATGCCCATCACACTGAATGGGTTTCTACCGGATGAAAATGAAAAGCTGATGGAATGGCTCAGGACAGATCGTAACGGCTTCCCATATTGGGAAAACCGGGCGGTATTCAACATGTATCCCTATTATGGAATGCTTGATCTGATGGATGCCAAGGAAAGACACGGAAACGACTGCACCTATTTCATGAAGGTGGAAAATCAGAAGAGTGCGGATTATGCAAGTGGAATTTTTCTATACAAGCTCGCAGATGAAGTGGTCATATACTTACTTCCAATATCATACAAAAGCGGGATAAACATTACTGGAAGAATACAGTTTGGACAATGGGTACTACATGAGTCCAAAACATTCCGCAACAATGTATGCAGACTGATATACCGCTTTAACAAATAAAAAAATTATTTCAGACCGACTTTCTTCATTTTCTTATAAAGAGCTGTACGGCTACAACCCAGTTCAATAGCTGTCTGGCTGACATTGCCGTGATTTTTTTCCAGCATATTTCGTATCCTTTCCCTTTCCTGAATGATATAGATTTCCGGATTACTACCACAAACCACATTATCCAGTCCCAAATCACATACATCCAACAATACGTTATCTGCCACAATGACCGCACGTTTGACTTTTGCGCACAGTTCCCGCACATTACCAGGCCAGTCATACCCCAACATACATGCTTTCGCTTCTTCTGTAAAGCCTTCATTCTTAACATGTATTCTATAGGAATGTTCTTTTCTGAAAAATTCGGCAAGAGGAAGAATGTCGTCCTTGCAGTCTTTTAACGGTGGCTGTAAAATTTCCAATTCAGCAAGACGATAATAAAGGTCCTCACGAAAACGTCCCTCTTCTACAGCTTTTTTCATATTTTCATTGGTAGCTGAAATAATGCGCACATTCGTACGCTTTACTTTGTCACTTCCTACAGGATTAAACTCCTTTTCCTGAAGAACACGAAGAAGAAGAATCTGCATGGAATAAGGCATATTGCCGACTTCATCCAGAAATAAGGTTCCTCCATTAGCGGTTTCAAAATGCCCTTTCCTATCAGCAACAGCTCCGGTAAAAGCTCCTTTGACTGCACCGAAAAATTCAGAAGCCTGCAAATCGTTAGGTATGCTTCCACAATTGACGGCAACAAAGGGTTTATCACGTCTGTCACTATAACGGTGTATCATCTGGGCTATCACTTCCTTACCGCTGCCACTCGGACCGAGTATCATAACTGAAAGGTCGGATGGTGCCACACGACGGGCAAAAGAAGCAGCTTTCCGTGCAGCTTCGCTGGTACGTTCTACAAAAGAACGCTCTTTACGTACTATAACCGGACTTTTCAACATACTGTGCATTAATTCAAGAAGCTGTTCCTGATGGACAGGTTTTTCCAGATAATCCTTAGCTCCGAGCTTGATTGCACGTACAGCATCCGAGATACAGGCATAATCTGTCATAACAATAAAAGGAATTTCCATACCGCAACTCATAATCCATTCCAGAAGGCTGATACCGTTCCCTTCAGGCAAACGTACATCCCCCAACACCAGGCTGATTTCATGTTTCTTCAGAATACTACGTGCCCCGGGCTCGTCAATAGCACTCAGAACTTCGTAACCGGCTTTTTGCAGCCACTTTTCTATCATACCCTTAAGTATCATATTGTCTTCAACTATCAGTATTTTCATATTTCCCAAGTTCTTTTTCTGTTTCTTTTATCAATTTCTCAAGAATGTCAATAACCTGCCGGGCATATTCCCCTATGATTTCATTAACACTTTCATTATTATGCAGTTCCTTTTGGAATTCACGCAACAAGTGTTCCTTACCAAGCATTTCCCATACCGGCATCATCCGGTGAATAATCTTCCGCATTAATTCACGGTCATACTTTTTCAAGGCTAATTCCATCTCAGCAAGTTCTTTTCTGGACTCATCAATAACGAGTGACAGCATATATCCATTGTCGTCTATGTCTTTCAATAAGCAGGAGAAATCAAAGTCTCCGGCATTTGAGACTCTTGTATGGGATATGATAGTCGATAAAAAAGATAACAATCCATGAATATTGAACGGCTTATGAATATAACCTGCAAATCCTTCCTTTTCATATATTCCTGTATTACCATCACTACGCGCAGTCATAACAGCTACAGGAATGCTTCTTGAGTTGCCAATATCCGAATTACGAAGCAGTTTCAAAAGACCAAACCCATCAGTTTCAGGCATCTGAACATCCGTTAGTACTATATCATAATCCGATTTCTCCAGAGCAGCAACAACATCCTGAATATTCATACATGTAGTGCAGGTTATACCATTACGGCCAAGCATATCTTCCGCTATTTTCAACTGTATCGGGTCATCATCCACAACAAGTACCTTTTTAGGAAGCATAAATATCTGATTATTATCCTGTTTATCTTCCTCTGCAGGTTCATCCGTTTCAGGTAAGGGAAATTCAAGTCTGAATACGCTTCCTTTACCAAGCTCACTTTCCACATCCATTGTTCCGTCCAAAACCTTTACCAAGCCTTTTGTCAGGAATAATCCAAGGCCAAATCCCTCTGAGTTGATATTTTGTGCAGCACGTTCAAATGGAGCAAAGATTCTTTTCAGCGTTTCTTCATCCATCCCTATTCCAGTATCCCTGATTTCAATATTCAGTTTCCCATCAGAATATCTTGAATGGAAATTAACGGTTCCCGATGGAGTAAACTTTATGGCATTTGTCAGTAAATTAGCCAGAACCTGTTCCAACTTGTCCGCATCCCCTTTCACTGTTAAACTACAATTCTCATGTACCGCGTACAAAATCAAAGCCTTAGAAATAGCCTTACGGGAAAACTCATCAGAAATACGTTTAAGAAAACGATTCAAATCGAATGGTATATCATTACGCAAGTCACCGACTTCATTAATCCGATAAGCATCCATCAGATCATTGACCAAATGAAGAATATGATGGCAGGAGTGACGTATATCCTCCAGATATGATTCACGTTTCTTCTTTTCCCGGGTCTGTGATGCCAAATCAGCACAGTTATGAATGTTACCAAGAGGGCCACGTATATCATGTGAAACGGTCAGGATAATGCGCTTGCGCATCTCCAGCAATTCTTTATTTTCACTAATAACCTGGTTCAACCTGGATTTAATTCTTTCTTCCTTACGCAAATCGGAACGTATGATAAGAAAAGAAATCAACAGCAGAATAATTGCAAATGCTATAATTATGGCAAACATAAAGAAAGATAAATCCTGTGCTTCTGCTATTTTCTGATCTTTTTGAGCAAATACCGCCTGTGCCTGATTATCAAGGCTACTGATCAGCTGCGACAACTCACGGTTCAAAGTACGGTTCCTGGAACGAAGACTGTCTGCATAAGTTTCCATTTCTACAGTATGTATCCGTTGCAAGGCAATCAGACTGTCACTGAAAGCATGCAGTTCCTGAGCAGAAGGCAAAACCTGTACACTTTTCTTGCCGCCAAAGAATCCGGCTATACCACTTTTCTTTTGTGTAACAATCCTTACACGGGTCGCTCTTCTGGCCACTTCCGGCAAGTGATTCACCAAGAGACTATCCGTCTTTCTCTGTATCGCAACAGTTTCCATAATATGTAGCAGATGATTTTCCTTTTCTTCAAGCAAATTACAAAGAGTGTCTATTTGTTCCGTATGCACAAAACCACCCACATATTGCTTCATTACCTGTAGCAGGCTGTCAACACTCAATCGCCGGTTTCTGTATTTCCGGAAATCAGTTTCATTCCATGTAATGACAGATTCTCCATGTGTTGCCAGTTCTGTAATACGCCGGTGGACTGTATTTATATCCTTACGGATTTTACGTATTTCTGTGGTCTCTGCTTCTATTTCATGCATCCGTTTCCGTTCATGCAACAAAATGGCGGTCATACTACTGATAACCGCCACTAATAACAAATACCCCAAAAGGATTTTATTCTGTAATGACACTCTTAACATTTAGTTTGTAATTCAAACAATTATTTCCTGCAATACTATCTGTAAGACATTCTTTTATTATACCCCAAATACCACTTCAATCTCCATCACTTTCCCATGTTCCCTACGCACTTTAGACATCCGTGCCGGAATTCCATGCTGGAAACAAGATTGAATGAACTCCATACCGATAAATATACCAGTATCAGAACTTCCAATTGTTCCCTTATCTTTATTATGAAAAGTAACGCTTCCTCTCATGGCTTCATTTCTTCTTTTCCGATATTGTTCTTCCTTTTGAAACATCACGTTCACCTCTCCTCTGATTATCTGTACCTGCTGACCTCCTGTTTGAAGAAACTTCAGATAATGCTCCAGCAAATCCTCCGGACAGCCACTTTGGGACAACATTCCTTTTATGGTATGTATATGTATCAAATCTTCCATATTTCCTCATTTAGAAATGAATATCTTCTTGTCTTTAATGATAAGCGTATCTTTACCGCCATTTTTTATCAGACTTACATTGTCCAAGTCAATGCGGCTATTGGATATGGTGAAATCCTGATGAATCGTGTCGTTATGCAAGAAATGAATATCCTGTTTATACAAGTTCGGAATAGAAAAGAACAACGCTATAATGCCACCAATACTACATATCATCAATAATGTGAAAACAATAAACCAACGTTGATACTTTCTATTATCTACAACCTTTACCTCAATAGGGGCTGATTCCTCATTGATTGTTACCTTTTTTTGATTGTATATCACACGACATCTTAAATTAGGGAATTCATGTAAGCCTAACAAATCCGGTATCTGTTGCAGGAATTGCAAATACTGCTTGGTTTCCATCAACACTTCCAACTCCATGGTTACACGAATGACACTACGTTTCATTATCTTAGGTTTTCCCGACGCACCTGTAGGCTTGGCAACATTGACGGGACGGATATCCAATGCACCTGTATCCATGCTCATAGCAAGCTCCACTCCAGTATTTCCCAACGAAGGGATGTCTGCCGGATGGGTTCCATAAGCAGAAGAGCTTTCAGTTCCTTCATATTCAGCTATCAGGTCCGCCATTTCCCGAACTTCGGTTACCGCCACGTTCTTTGTCTCTGCATTCACAAAACTTTCCACTTTGGCCTTCACATTATCTGCCAAGAAGGCTTTTATCTTGTCTTCACTTTTCTTATTAATAAGGTAGCTCGGAAACTTTTTCGTGAAGCTTCGAGCTACGTTATCAATATAGTTTATTGTATAATCATATATATCGTTAATTGATATATAGAAGACCAACGTAATATTAAAGTTACTTAGTATTAGACTACGCATATCATCTAAATTTTTAAGGTTTTATTATTTCTATATCTGTAATAGGTATATAACCAATAAAAGTATTGAATACTGAAGATATTTTGCACCAATCGTTTATTATAGAATTTATAATAATCGGCATTCCAAAACTAACTTCTATACTATCAGCTCCGACTTGAGTCGAGTCTCCATTAACAGACTTATATATATATGGACAACAAAGAAATCCCCTGTCTCCAGAATTAATTTTAAAATTAATTCTTGGAGCATGAAAATGTTTCTGCAAAAAGACACTGCTATTTTTTTTTATTTCATTTATAGAGTATTCCAAATAACTTTGCTTAAAGTTGTCATAACAACATTTAGGAACACCTTTTTCAGTATAATTATAGACATCGTAATATATTCTTCCATAAAATTCTGCATCCTTACAATAAATCATATATATAGGTTTTTCTTTATTATTATAATATATAATTTTTTTAAGATATCCACCATCAGGCCAAGATTCTATGATTTTTCTAATATTATTTTGATCATCAAAATATATAGTAGATAATATATTCATATCATTTTTTTTCTCCCCTACAAGCACATAATGATACATATTTTCTAAGTCTAAAAATTCTTCATTTACATATTCCCCCATATTATCAATGAGTGTAAGGTATGCAATGCGAAGTGGCATCTTATTTATGCTATCAATTTCATGCTGAAGAATATCACGATTCTGTGATAATCCAATTGTCACAAACAACAACTGTAACAATACTCCAATAATTATTCTCATATAATTCCTTATTTTAATTCCCAAAAATGTATAGACTTTGCATGGTTCCAATAATTATGCTTACCTATCGCATTACCATTATACCATAAGGTTGCATGTCCACTTGCCCATCTATAATTATTAGACTCAAGAATGTATATTCCCTTTTTTTCTTTAAGTTTTGAATAGACATCATTAAAGCAAGAAGGAGAATTGATTACAATATCAGCTTTCCCAAAAACTGGATCAGAAGACAACCATTTTAACAATTTAATAGCACTTGTTATAATGCCCTTCCCTTTATATTCACCTTTTTGTATGACAAAATCTCCCTTTACTTTTATATTAGCACCTAATAAGGCTATAGACACTCTTGTAGCACAAGCATTTATAAAAACACTTCTATCATAATCATCACCAAAAAGTTTTTTAAAAACACTATCAGCGGGTTCATCATTTTCGTTTAATTTTCCTGCATTTATTTTGGGATAATGTTTATATACATCACTCCATTTGGGCCTATTTATTTGCAATGAGGTTGATTTAAAATTTCCAACTTCAATAATAATATCTACCATTCTAACACAAATTTAAAGTATATTTTTCAAAAATATTTTCAATAATAACTTCGCCATTATTATTGACTTGTCCTATAACCTGAATTTGATTCGTTTCCATTGTAATAGAGATTAAATCATTTCTCTTTATTAATATGGGTATAGATTCACCAGGCATATATCCATAAGTCTTAATATGTAAATTTAAATCAATATAATATCTTGATTTCTTTTTCAAACGAATAAAATCTTTACTATAAGTCCAGTAAACGTCACTGATGCCTTTATTCTCAATTTTCATCATAGGAGAGGTTGGCTGTTTTTGTATGATTTCACTGATTTTCCACACTTTTTCCCTAACCTCCAGATTGTTCCTCTTGATAATACCTGGTGACAGATAAGCAGTCATTAACATCGGAGAACATCCAGTATTCATACTTTCCTCTATCTTCAAGCAAAAGCAATCCCAAAACTGAAAAATATCAGCAATCTCCACTTCATTATATACAAAATGAATTTCTCCATTATGCATGACTCCTTCATTCAGCCAGTCATAAAAGAATTGTTCGTCGCCACTACATTCAAACATAAGTGTAATCAGGTCTCCTTCAACAGGCAAGTATTCTCGATTACCTATCTTTTCACAAGCCTCAATATGAAGTTGTATGATTCGCCTTAAATTAGGATCATCACAATGTTGTATATGACACCGATAACTATAATAAAGTATCGGTATCTCTTTGCCTTTGATTTTCAATATTGCTTGGTATATCATAATGATAAATTTTCAAATGAATGACTAAGGTAACAAATCTCGGCTAATCCAATAATACGTCTGTCCATTAGATTGAAATGATTTACCGGCAGCTTCGTCCAACAGCTTTTTCTTTTCCTTAAAATATTCAATCAGTTTGTCCAATTCTACATCGGTAATCATCTCCTTTTTCTTCAAGTCCTTAATCCGATATACCTCAAAAAACGGATAGTCCACCGGGCATGAAGTAAATCTTCGTAAAGATTCTGATATAGGCATTCTCAAGGAAGCCTTCCTTTTAATTTTACAATACTTATCTGTATTTCTCTCAGAAAGGAAATGCCGTACCAGCTTTCTTCTGACACGACGAGTTGGAGCATACTCAGGAACATTCAGGCTGTCTCTCTTTATACTAATAGCTGTTTCATCGTTATTATCTGTTATATAATCTTCCGGACAATCACAGATATTAACCTTAGCCTGTTTCTTTTTTCTTACAGCTTCAACTTTATAATCAATCACTAACTTAGCTGGTTCTTCTATATATTTCCTGAGCCGTTTAAATTCATCTCCATTCACCAGCAAATAATAATCCAATGTAGAAGACAGACTGTCAGGTAATACAACAGGAGATAATGGAAGCGACCATCCAGGTTCTATAGAAGGACATGCTGACATTATGGTCTGTTTATCAGTTTTCTTTATATGATGATAAGCTACAAATGTTGAATCAAGTTTATACCGATTTGTACCGACCTCCGCAAAAGCTCTTTCCAATTGGTTGTACAATAAGGTATTATCAAGTTTCACTTGCAACAACATGGAATCTACAGCCTGAGTCAGACTTTCCATTTCCAAAGATTCATTCTTCTGTGGAAATATCAGCCATCCCTGAGTCATACTTTTATCTGGAAAGTCCAAGCAATAAGTATTATGATTTACTTCCATATATTCATTGCCATTACGTATCCAATCCGGATATACCATCAGTTCTCTTTTCTTCTGGCTGATCCGTGGAGCATAACAATCAATCATATTGCCAAGCTGAAGGACAAAGTTGTTAAAATTATCAGGCTCGCCCCCGTACAGTTGGAATCCCAACAAACGGCAATTGTTTTTTACCATCCGATTCACCAAGGCAGAGTCTGCGAACTCAGTATTATAGCCTTTATCACCAATTACGACCAATACATTCGTTTCATCTTTATGATGATTGAACATATCTACACCTATTCTTACCCCAGACCAGCTTCCAAATCTGCCATATACAGGCTTCAGTTTTTCCGAATTTTTAGCTTTGGCAGAAAGGAAATCAAGCATCTCCATATAATCAGGGGTTAATTTACAGATAGGATCGTTCAAGCTGCCTTCTTCATTAAAAGTCAGTACCGCCCCAAACCTGAATGTAAAACTTTCATCGTTTACCAGAACTGACTGCAAACTTTGAACTGCATTTACCAAAGCCGGGAAACGTTCAATGGTAATATCTTTACCTTCCACTACAAATACTATATTAATATGTTGTAAATCTTGTTCGATTTTGTTCTTAAAAGTATCATAATAGATTGGATTTCCATTTACATTCAAGACATAACTGTCTCCCTTGTCAATAACCGGCATAGGAAGATGAGTCCGGAAGCATAGTGTTGTATCATTTTCTCTATAAGAAAGTACCGGACTATATTTTATAGCCGGATTCAGTACAGACAAATTCCGGCTTTTGATTCTTTCAGAGGCACATAAATTTATCGTATCTCCTTCTTCTTTATCAATCGTGGTGAAAACGTCCTTAGGCAATGACGCTACATCTATGTGCAACTGCTGTCCGGAAGATGTCAACAATCTGTTATCAATCCATCCTATAGTTTTTAGATCAATGCTGTCTGCATCAATCACGGGGCTACAACCGACAAGTATATGTGTTCCATCTACCGCTTTCTTGTAAGGATAAACAAGACTATACATTGGAATTTTACCAATCTCTTTGGTCAAGTCTGTGTTTCCGTATAGCTTTATGGAATCATTTGCAAAATATTTTTCGGCATTTACAAACATTGTGGTATCATTTGGCAACAGAACCATCTTGTTTTTAAATCCTGTCATGACATCCGTAATACCATTCCTTGTCAGCAAAAGTTCATTCTTGTTAATCCAACCGACATATTTCGCCTTTTTCCACTCCTTTAATCTGCCATTCTTCAAAATAGAAGGATCATATTTTATCAGCTTCAACCAGTCACCTTTCTCTTTTATGACCAGAAACGCATCCATATACTCCACATTATCCATCTCATTCTTTCCACTTGGACTCATGTAAGAAGAGGAAGATTCCTGAGCAAATACAATCCACGGATTCCCCTTGAATACTGCAAAATCACGTGGTGCTTTTAATCCTTCTATACAATAATTGTTTACGTACTCACGAGGCACTTTCTTTACCCTCGTAAAACGATTTACCGGACCACATGCTGCCATCAAACCGATAAAACAACCGCACAGACATCCGGCATGGAACAGACTTGACAATCTATTTCTTTTCATAACTTACCTTTTTTGTTCTGAAAATCGTTCGTGCTGAGTTACCATCAGCTGCATAACACATTCATTATTTAGATCATCACCCATATCTACAAATACATCATCAATCAGTGTCTTTTTACGGGCAATTATTTTCAGACCTTGACAATAAGAATAGAAATCATTCTTTTTGTTATTGTTTATAGTGACAGCCACATCAGGATTACCGCACAAATATTTTTTCAATATATAGTTATAATGAGTGTTGAATGGCTTTCCATCCACGATAGCTTGCAAATGCTCACGAATATCATTCCCTATAACCACTAATATGTCTGTTGAATCATTTTCGGCATATTGAGGAATGACTTCAATCGTATGTCTTACCGGGTATTGGGTATTCTCAGTCATAAGCTGCACCTCATATTTGCCTGGCTCAGAATAAGAATATAATGGATTCTGCTCCCTTGAGTCTACAATACCAGACTCACCAAACTGCCATCTCCATTCCTTAGATGCACCATACCCTCTGAATGTAACAATCTCACCTTGCATAGCAGTTGACGGAGCTTCAATTTTCACCAGCTGCTCACTTCCATAATCATTCTTTTTTCTTCTTACAGTTACAATCTTGCTTTCTTCCAGCACATCATCTATTCTGAGGCGTATCTGATAACGTCCCGGCTCCATAAAAATATATTCCCCGCTTTGCTTGTTTGACTTGTCTCCGTTGCCGAACTCCCAAAGCCATTTTTTTGCATTACGTGTACTGTCTGAATAGTGAACAGGTTCGCCGACTTCTACCTCTATAGGATTCAATGTCATCCTGATTGTCCTGCTTGAGAACAACAACCGTATCAATAGAGCCAGTACTATACAAAGCAACAAAGCTCCTATAACAAGCATAAATTTACGCGTATAAATCTTTCCCATAATATTTATTTTTTTGTACCGGAACGCAGATCTTCGAGTTTCTTCTGCAATCCAATTTCACATTCCTCCAAATTTGCCTTGAACGTAATGATATTCTGCTGAATACTCCACAATTGCTTTTTATCCGACAACCACATGTCGTAAAAATCAGCAATGTGCATAAATAATTTATACCTCTTATCCCAATTGTTTTTTTCGTATGTGTTTTTCAGATTGTTTATCAGATAACGAATATCATCTTCCTCGTATTGAGCATATACGCCCGGTTCAAACTTCTCTATCTTACGAAACAAGGAATCAACAGAGACTTGATGATCTGCCTGTTCTTGTTGATAGTCCTTGATACGGTTCATTTTTACTTTTACAAACTCTTTCTGCTCAAACATACTGAAGTCTGAATTCCACATGAATATACTAATGCAACATATTACAGTTGTTATGATAAAGAACAGGAATACATAGGCATGTCCCATAAAGACTTCCCTTTTATTCAGGTTATTTCTATTATTGTCCATAATCCTCTATTTTTATTTGTTATTACCAGAGCCTACATTAAGATTCCTACGAGTCTTCCAATTATCCTTGATACATTGCATCAAATCATTTTTTACCATTTCCTCCTGGATTTTCAGTAACCGGATAGAATCCTTAACTCCTAAGAACAGATTGATATTTCCAAGCAGTTGTCTGTACAATTTACAGTCCCTTTCTTCCATATCCTGTATGTTTTTAAGGATATTCATTTTTTTTGTACTGATTACTCCCTGAAGTAATACATCATTAATCTGTGGAGAAGTGTTCATCAGTTTCATATATTGATAAACAGAATCCACACTATTTGAAAGGGCTATTTCACGGGTATATACCCGGTCATACTCCTGGGTTTTCGTTGTTATTCTTTTAACCTCAACGCCTGATGTCTTTAAGAAACAGGCAAAAATTAAAACGGCAAATATGACGCAAGCCATTAAATAAGCGGCAAACTTCAAATATGCTTTTCTTACTTCTGAATTATTCCTAGGTTTCATACTTTTATTTTTTATTTACAGGTAACTACTTATTCCTAAAAAAGTCCCTTGCTCAGAAGAGCAACCAAGCTTGAAGCGAGAGTCTTCCTGCTGGATTATGTAACGTGTATTTATTATTTTGTCGGCTGGCAAAAAAAGCTCAACCAAAGATTGCAATATCTGATAATCTTTGGCTCCCGGAGAGAAACCTTCCATTCTGGATGCAGAGATAGGACCGATTTCAAGTTCCATTTCATAAGTCCCGTCATCAAAACTATTGCCAATTACCATATTGTCTCCCAAAATACACTCACCTAATTTCGGGACAATGTCCGGATCAACTTCCGTAACGCATTTTCCACCCTTTTTCAGGGATACAGGTACTTCCATCAGTATGCTCATACATTTACCTATATTTTCCGTACTTACTGTTATCTGTTCCAGATAGGTCAGCATGTGTATCAGCATTACAGCTAAATGGACGGGAAGCAAATCAAGGACTGGCCATTGCCGGGAGAATATATTTATAAAATCCCGATGAACATTCATTTCATCAATACGCCGTTCCTTGTTTTGAAAAGCAACCAGCATATAATCCAAGGAAATCTCGAAAGGCTTGAAAAATCTTCTTGCAAAGAACTCTTCATCACGATGGATACGAATCTCCTCCAGGACCTGCTCTTTTGAAATTTTTCCTGTCTGATAAAGGTTACGATGAAATATAGACTCAGGTAACATGTCATAAAGACTGCGCCTGTTTACATACAGATAAAGATAATCGGTCAAGTCATAGTGTGAATATTCTGAATGTATATCATGAATATCCTTCGAATAACCGCGTCTTATATCCCCACGTCTTAAAATGAGCGTCCGTTCTGCATCGTAACCCTGTTCTTTCAATCCACTGGCAACAACCTCAGCCTTGAAATCAGTATCAGGTTGATTGAATGCATGCACACTCTCATCAAAATTCACTATATTATCTATTTCCTTTACCATACAAAAACCTGTTTAAGTACAGACTAATCCAAAATATTCCAGCGTGTTTCTGTGGTTTCCTTAGATTGACGTGAACGCTCAGCCACAACAATGTTTTCCTTATGTTTACCGATATACTCAAGACGGCTCAACGTAGTCCACAAATCATTAAAGAGGTAAAGAAAGCGTTCTGTCGTTACCATCAGTAAACGAATATCATGGTGGTCATAACGCATTCCACAATTTTCACGGAGCACGCCTTCGTAAGCACCGGGCTTGACGCCATTCCATTCATAAAAATACTTCAACAAATCTTCTTTCTCTTCTTTACCCATAAAGCCCAGACAGATATATAAACGGTGCGCAAGTGTCGAAAATACATTTAAGAAACGTATAGGTGAATAATACTGTCCTTCATTACGGAATGAAAAGTATATATCAGATATATATAACATAACATGACGGCATAACATTCCTATATTTGCTGCTAATTCAGTCTGTTTCTCTGCGTTCTCTACTTTTGCCAGAATATCAATAGAAGCTTTTTCTATCGAATCTATAAGTTGACCGAATTTCGCATAATAACCTTTCAGGTCCGGATGACTGGACATACTGGAACATGGAGGTATAAAATTACCATCCACTTCACAACGGTTTCCATTCCTACGCAATCGGCCGATTACAAGATAATATCTTCCCAGTTCCCCTCCATCAACCTGCCCTGCCGGCAATACATTCAAGCGATATTTAGGCAATGCGTCCGGTTGTCTGGGTACACTTTCTGTTTCATCCGGAGTACCGGAAGGCTGTCTTTCAAACGGATCTGCCATCAATATCACATCCCATTTCTGTTCTCTATCATCACTATCTTCAACAGAAATGTGGAAGCTGGCTGTCAGTTCTTCATTTTCATCAGCATCATAATCTATAAGATAGCCCCCAGCAGTAACAGCATGGCAACGTTTCAACCTGACTTCGAGAGTACCTGTAACAAGTTCTGTAATGCTGAAATCACCGGAAACAGGTTCTCCTTTTCTGAAAGGTAAAAAGCCATAGTTTGTTCTGTTGAGATGATACGACTGATATTCACACAACTGATTGATGAAATGATCTTCCAGTTGCATCAAATGATTTTTCCTTACAAGCAATCCGTCTGTCCAATTTACCAGAGGATATGATTTCCTTTTATTCTGTTTCGTTGCCATAATCCACAATATTAATATTCTCTATATTTTACCAATTCGTTTGCTACACGCTTGGCAATAATTACATCATGTCTTTTCAGCTTATTTTCTGCAAGTGTTACTTCCGGATCTATATAGAATCTCCTTCTGAAAAAAGACGGTTTAGTATAAAAGACCCATTCGTAATAAGTTCCACCTTCATTACGATATTCAATTGGAGCTGACGGAGACTTCAGATTACAGTCATTTATCATACGCTGAAACCACTGTCCGAATATGACATCCTCCGAGGCTTTTCCGGTAATTCGTTCAGCAACCGGATCATTTACACTTTTAAAGACCTCCACATCAATCACAATACTCTTATCACGATTGATATACAACGTATCCGAATCATACTCCTCTGAATACTTCCAGACTTTATAGATTTCCAAAGGAATCGCAAAATAGCAGTCAACAGTCTGTGCATATAATAAAGGAAATGAAAAAGGAAGCAGGCAGGTGGATGCCCATAATCCATATTGCAGTTCATTGCAAAGATTGAAAACCAATGAAAAAAGACCGGCTCCGAACAACATAACCGATACTGTAATCAGAAATTGGATTCCAAATGAAGGTTGCTCATTGCTGGAGGATGAAAAGACTTTTCTCAATACCATCCTGTTGTAATATCCAGCGATCCAATAAACTACAACCAATAAAATATACATATATGGCATAAAGTTATAGTTCATGAAACCCGCCAGTCCCGGTAACGCTAGTACAATACCACTCAGAAGCAAATATACAATAAGCCTCTTATTATTAAGCAGTTTGTTTTTCCTGGCAATAAAATATGCCACAACTCCAAATATTATGGTAAGGAGAGGCATGAGCAAATACGATGATACAAAATGTAGTGCAACTGGATTCATATAAAATCTGTTTATGCGTTATTATATTCAATAAATATCCTATAGTTAAAAGTATCCGGAGAGCAGGCTGCCAATTTGGTAAGCAGATTGTCTTTCATCCGTTTTTCCTGTAATGGTTCATCCAATCTTGTTCCCAAAATCAGATGAACATCCTTTGTACGTATCAACCCCTCATGGGGCATCGGACTGATTGCCACTCCATTACGAATATCAGTACGTAATAATAGTTCTCCCAGTTCTTTCTTGCAGAAACTGGCTATATCATTCTGAGTAAGAACACGTCCGTGAGAAAGAAAACCATATTTGTAATGTTCTATTTGTTCCCTGTTTTTAGAAGAGTGCTTACCTCCATAAGTCGTACTGACAAGTGCCAATGTTTTTGGATTCACATAGGTATTGGTATTAGGGGACAACTCGACTCCGGCTTGTATCTGGTTACCAATCTCGCAATTCGTAGTCCAGTATTTCACCGTTATCTGTCCGTTCCCGTTCATACGGTCTATCATTAAATAATAAGGTGTTTCCCTTGTTTCATTCATTTGCTCTGTTATCTGCTTCATTTGCTCCATCAATTGCTCCATCTGACCAACCAACGCTTGTAGTTTTGCACTGGAAACAGCAGAAAAAGCATGTGATTCGTCATCAAGCAAGTCAAGCAGATATACAAGAAGTTCCTTTGCCGAACGGGAGTCAAAACGTTCACAGCCACCCTTTCTCAAAGAATAAGTTCCACAATCCTCCATACTGCTTTCCTGTTGAAACATCAGCTCGTAATAGTTTTTGCCATTAGAGTCCTTCACGCTATGCACTGCCAATAAAGACTCACTTTTTCCTGTACGCAATGGAATTACCCTAAATGTATCTTCTATATTCGTATTTTGTTCATGGAGTAACTTGTTTTCTACAGGTACAACATTTACTCCGACATGCAGGTCTTCTAATGTATCTGGTGTGAAATGTGCCGGGAAACTCACCTTTACCCATATCAGCCTGTCTTTCATTTTATCCACGACAGACTCCTTGAAATAATCTGTGAGCTCTTCAGGAAATGAGACCTTATCCTTATCATCTATAACAAGCTGCTGGGAAATGGTAAGATAATGCTTGTTGTATATATCCATCACTTCCTTATCTATCATAACCATTATATCATAATTCTGGAAAAAACTATAAGCAGAATGTCTGGATGGTATCATTTTCTGATAAATGCCTTTCTGCATATCAATCCTTTTTCCATCTATATACCATTCTGTACAAGGTAACAGGAACAGATATTCATAGCTGTCCGTTAAATTCGGAAAGTCAAGATAAAATGACAGATTTTCCAGTCCGTTGATGGCTTCATCAACAGTCAACCCAATCCACACGGAGTCTGACGGCATTTTAACCTCGCTACGGGCTACCATTGTCTTCTCCAAAGTATGACTGACTTCATAAAGCAGGTCATCAGATATTATATACTTGACTTCAACCTTGCGCAACATCGTATCACAGGCCGGATAAAATGAAAGCGTGCCTGTGGAAAGTTTTCTGTTCAACACATCACTTTCATAATACATACCAGATTCACGTGTTATCATGTATTCAGGATCAATAGGGGAAGCATGTACAATACCATGCGCAGGGAATGGTGATGCCAGCATACCTGGTGTAAGTATGTGGGCTGTCTTTTCCAACAGTCTGGTTTCAATTGCTGTAAAATCCTCTCCGAGTGTGTAAACCTCATTCGCCAGAGCCTCCAACATAAGTTTGACCACCGGATCGAAATTTTCCACCTTCTTTATACCCCAAAATGCTGCTGCATACTTCAGCATCCGGTTCCTGATTTGCTCTTTATTGTATTTTTCTTCACTCATACTGTTATCGTGTTGAAATAGGTCCTAAGTAAATCACATAATAAAATGTCCTTCTTTCTCCTGTACGAACCAGATTCCCAGATACATAAACCTGCACTCTCTTCTTTATAGTTGATGTTTCATACATACTGTCCTGCAACATTGTGTCGTCTATAATTACACGTACGCTGACATTGGTCAGTCTCTTTTCATATGTGGTAACAGCTGTAGTGATATATTCGGAGAACTGTCCTTCCCAACGTGTATGTGACACAATACTTTCGAAGTCAAGATAAAAAATCTTACAGCCAAACTTCTTGTCAAAGGTATGCTCACCCGGAGCTGTACTAATCAACAGCTCAATAAACTGATCAATGGACTCTATTTCCGAGCAGGACTCCAGACGGCTATTCTCGACATCTTCGCTCAACAATGCTCCAAAGTCTAAAGGTAATTTGCAGAATTTTGTTTCCATATTTACTAACGCCATTGATTTTCAAACTCATCATTAATAAACTCCAACAATCGTGCAGCAAATCTTATAAGCATATATTGCTTATGATTGACATTGTCAACCTTTCGTTGGAACTGAATGCAATTACCATCCGTAAAATGAACTACAAATGCAGCCTGCTGATTGGGCTGGTCTTTCTGATATACTCGTATCTCCCCATTCATATATGTTTGGGTGAAAGTTCCCCATCTTAACAGGGTATCACCAGGCATTCCCTGTAACATACACATAATGATACCACCGTATGCTTCCCCTTCCGGAAAACCGATACGATTAGTATCACGCTTAAATTGCAGATTGAAGTCTTCAATATCATATATTTCTTCACCCACACACAATTTCATTATGTAATGGTCATCATTTCCCATTACATTCTTCTTTTTGAATAGGGTATTAAACCAGCTCATAACACTCACATATTTAAGTAGCACGAATCTCCTGTTTCCATTTCCTTAAAATGAATCAGAAGTTTAGTCCGACATTCTTTGGTTGTAGAGTGGACATTCATTTCAAGACACTGTGCACCCCTGAAGCGTATAACTTCTTTCTGACTTCCAAGAATACCTGAAGAATTCATTAATTCTCCATTTTTATGGATTTGCGAACTAAGCATCCACGCCAATAAGTCATCAGTCGGAAAGCCTGATATTATAATACCTATCTTTCCGCCTTGCATATTGCCGATTACCCGTCCAGTCTTATCAGCATCCTGACTGAAATCATATTCATATTCCAATATGTCATAAGCCTGAACATCTTCATGTTCCGATGGCTCAGCAGTCCATAATTTGATATATGATTGTGCACTCATACTATATTATTTACTCATTATCTCTCATTAAATCTGTTTGAAGCATAGTGGTCAGTGTACGATCTTCATTCATACGTGATTCCACAAACAAGACTGTGTCCTGGCTGTCCAAATGCTTACGGGAATAAACCCTTAGATAGGCTTTGAATGCCTGTACCTTAGTACGATATTCCTCTAATGGAAGTACAAAGATGTTTTGCTCTCCCAAACGTTCCAATCCATATTTTTCCAGTTCTTCTTCAAATGACTTCTTTGATTGGTCATTAGAGATTGAATAGATTATTAATGCCTTATATTGACTCATGTATAATATATTTTTAAAAACACATAAAAAGTTACAAATTGTATAATTATAGAAAAGGTATATATGCTATAATATAATAAATACCTTTTTTTACTTTCAAATTCCTTAAAATATGATTTATACTTATCATTCTTAAATACAAAAAAATGAGCCATATAGTAAATATATGATACAAAAACAATAAGTAATAAAAGAATCATAAATTCATTTTCAAAAATTGTTTTGGGAATATTTATTTTTAAGATTATACCACCAATAAGCAATATTACAAATAGCCAGCAACTAGTAATATTTATAGCAAAAGTTGCCCAAGAAGAAATATAAATATTTACTCCTCCATGAATTTCACTAATCTCTTGTTTTTTTATTCTTGATACAATATTTTTCAAGTACTTATTATTCCACCTTAAAATACCTATCCAATAAAAAGGATTTAAAATCCTTTTTAGAATAAAAAACAACAAAGTGTATTCACAATAATATAGCAAATTGTAATATTTTTCTAAAATATTCTTCATTCTTTTATTTTTTCAAATATGTCAACAGAAATATCCTCGCCAACTTCACTTCCCAAATAACTACCAATTCCAGCAGCCAAAAAAGCTGCAACAACAGCACCCACTCCTGTTAAAGCCAATAAACCAACCACAGAAGTCCCTAAAATTGCTCCCGCAGCAGCACCTAAAGCACCGCCTGCATAACTTCCTGCAATTTTGGCAGTAGCTTTTTGAGTTTCATTACCAAATTCGCCCTCTTTTAAATATAATGATAGCAATTCAGCTCCATCTAAAAGACCTCCTATAACATTTGTTACGACCGTAAGCTTTTTTCCTATTTTCCATAAAGAATACGTTTTTACATATTGGTTGCCATAAAAAACATAACCATTGTTTTTCTCAACATAAAGTTTGAATTTATTAGAAATTCTTGTTTTACCAGTATTATCCAACCCATCAGAAAAACCACTTAAAACATCATTAATATCATTAATATGATACTGTTCATTCAATTTATTTATATAGTCTAATACTTTATCAAGAATTTTGCTAGTATCCTTAGTTCCTAAAAGTTTCAGTAACTCTATTGACGAACGGTTAATATAATAGTTATTATAATCATAATTATATGTTTCATTTATATCACTACCTTTCACTTCAATTTTAATATTGAAATGAGTATCAGATTCATAAGTCGTTATGATAATTTTAGAATCCTTTTTAGGTATCGTCAATGGGCCTTCTGGAATATTTAAGACATACATATCTCCTTTTTCTGAAACTAATTTATTACGAATATCATCAGGTGTCAAATGAAGGCTCTTGATAATTGCCAACAAAGAAGTGTCTATTTGTTGAACTTTTATTGGATTGTATATATATGATGAATTTTCTAATATAGCCATCTCAGATGGAATATTTTCAACATATGCATACCCACACCCAATGACAAATCCTTCATAAGGATATCCTTGGATACAGCTGACTTTAAAGTCATCTAACTCTATATATGTTGTTCTATAATTTCCCATATTATACCCATCTATTGTCGAAATCAACACCTTGAACAGTTAATGTTTCTGGAGAAATCGTTAATATTGTAGATATTCCTTGCCCGATACTGATACTTCTATGTAACCTTATACAATAAGCATTCGTAAATGTTACCTCAAATATCACTCCAGAAGTACCAGTCTTAAACAGTACCGCCCCGTTCTTTTTCACCCAGGGCTTGATTGCCCATCCGTAGATGTTATTTTTAACGGTTTGTGACAATGTTATCATAATACGTCCTCCACGAACTTCACCTTCCGGTTGATTCTTATTACCATCAACAGGCTGGTGAAAGCCGATTTTGAACTGTTCGACTTCATACTCGTCACCATCAACGCAGAATATTACATTCACGTTGCTGTCCACTTGCGGAAAATTAAAAAGTCCCATAACATTTTCTTTTTAGAGTGCCCACTGATTTTCAAATTCTTCTGTACCGAACATTAACTTCTGTGCTTGTACAGTAAGTTTAGTCGCGATATAGCTCTTTCCCTGCCGGATATAGCTGATTTCCATATCTACACAGGTCGCTTTCTCAAAGAGTATCTTTTCAAGAGCGGAACCTTGGTTATCATGAACTACAATAGCTCCACTCTGATATTTGCGGGCATCCAACATCCACTGAATCATATCCCGGTTAGGCAGATGAGGGTAAGTTACATAGAAAGTACCTCCCTTAACTTCTGTTTGTACCTGACCTTTAAAATCAATACCTTGGGCGAAGCCAAATTCACACCCTATCAATTGATAGCTGTCCTTATACATATCCGTCAGCGATGTAGCTGCCAGATTGCCGATTTTTAAAAATACTGTATATCCAAACATAAGAATCTTGATTTTCAGTGAATATCCCAAGTTAATTCATTCGCTTCATCCAATCCTACCTTCAAGGTCTTACCTTTCGACAACTCTTCCTTTATTATAAGACGGGAAATAGGCCTACGTAAATAATTACGAATCACACCGGCAACCTGCCTTGCTCCATATTTAGGGGTAAATCCTTTATGTGCAAGCAGTTTACGGGCATCATCACTTATTTCAATTGCTATACCTTGACGGTCAAGCAGTTTTCTAAGGCCATTAAACTGTATGTCGAATATCATCAGCAAAATATCCTCGCTGATAGGAGAGAATGGAACAATTTCAGATAATCTGGCCAGAAACTCCGGACGGAAATGTCTTCCCATCACTTCCATTATCTGTGTAGTAGAAGGTACGCTTCCCGATTCCAACTGTTTAGTCAGCCACTCGCTGCCCACATTGGATGTAAACAGAATAATGGAATTGGAAAAATCACCTTCTTTGCCTAAACGGTCATGAAGTTTGCCCTCATCCATTATTTGGAGGAATATATCATATACCGATGGATGGGCTTTCTCTATTTCATCAAAAAGAACCACTGCATAAGGCTGCTGTCTTATCTTGTTTACCAGCATACCGCCTTCTTCATATCCTACATATCCCGGAGGGGCACCATACAGAAGGGCCGCAGAGTGTTCTTCCTTGAATTCCGACATATCAAAGCGTATCATGGATTTTTCATCATTGAACAATGTCTCAGCCAAAGCCTTTGCCAACTCTGTTTTTCCGGTACCGGTAGGCCCCAAAAGGAAGAAGGAGCCGATTGGTTGGCCCGGCTTATTCATTCCGCTACGCGATTCAAGGATTGCATCCGTAAGTGTTTTCAAGGCCTGATCCTGCCCCACAACTCTTCTACGCAAATAGTCCTCCATATTCAACAGACGTTCCTTCTCCTGTGACTGTACTTTTCCTATTGGAATGCCGGTTCTGCTTGCTACCACCGCAGCGACTTCATATATTTCTACCTCTTCGATTTTCTTTTCGGCAAATTCGCGCATCAAGTTCAACGCATTCAGCAGATAACTCTTCAATTCAGTATAATCCTGAAGTTCATTCACATCCGTTTCATCGGTTATCACTCCTTGCAAGATAGGGCTTAGCCTATTACGCATAACAAACAATAAAGTCTTTAAGTCCTCAACTTTTTCACTTTCTTCCGTTTCGGCTTTTTCAATAGTGTCCAATTCATCAAGCAATTCTTTTACGTCCTGCTGTCCTGTTTCATTTACCATCTTTATTGCAGACAAGGTCATATCCAAAAGTCCAATGGCTGAGTCAGGCAACCGACGTTCCTTTACATAACGCTTGGCCAAACGCACACATTCAGCCGCGGCAGTATCGCTGATACCGACATGATGATAATCTGTATACTGTTTCTTTACACTATGAAGCATCTGAATGGCAGACTTTAAATCAGGCTCATTTACCTGAACGACCTCAAATCTACGACTGAACGCATGATCAGGTTCTATAATCTTCCTATACTCGTCTATTGTCGTAGCACCAATTACGGTCAAATCTCCACGTGACAACTCCGGCTTCAGGATATTACCCGCTCCGGAATTACCCTGTCTGCTATCCAGTAGAACATGTATTTCATCTATAAACAGGATGGAATTTTCTATATGGCGAAGTTCCTTCAATACATTCTTCAAACGGTCTTCGATTTCTCCTTTATAGGTGGCTCCGGCAATAAGCGAAGCATTGTCCAACTCGAAGATACGGGCTCCTTCCAGAAAAGAAGGAACCTTCTTATTAACAATATCCCATGCCAGACCATAAACCAAAGCTGTTTTTCCAACTCCGGCATCACCTACAATCAAAACGTTTGATTTACTTCGGCTACCCAGCACTTCCATGACCATACGGGTCTCACGGTCTCTATTGATAACCGGCAATAATCTTTCAGGAGCAGCAGCCATCAGATCAATACAATATTTGGAAAGATATGATGAACTTCCTATTCCCGGACCATAGTTGTCTGATACCGAAGTTGCATGATGATTTTCCACAGAAGGATTTTCTGTGTTATTAACATATAGGGATAATATGTCTCTTTCCTGAATCGGAAAAGACCTCAACTGGTCACTTGAAAAAGCGACTCCTGGTTTTACCAAGGCAATAAGAACACAGATTGGATTTATATCAAATAATCCAAGACGAATACGGGCATCATCCGCAGCCCGAAATATAAAATCAATTTTTTCTGAAGGTTTAATCTCGGAAAGTTGGGTAGACTTGGGACATTGTTCAATATATACATCAGCCCACTCTTCCAGATAGCCCAAATCCTTTCCAATACTAACAATAAAATCTCTTAGCCCCACTTCCTTATGGAGTAGAGCCTTCAATAAATGCGAGGGCATATAATACTCATTCGCATTCTCACGAGCCACTGCCTGTGCTATGTTAAGCGCAATTTTTACAGAATCATCAAGATTAATGAAACTAACTCC
>OGPW01000625.1_pt1 | contig 27721 bp, 25 predicted proteins | sample 1553061 | NCBI WGS metagenome assembly OGPW01 (sample SAMEA2580292, study PRJEB22360) | human gut metagenome | biome: human gut; feature: human-associated habitat; material: faeces | place: Denmark | collected 2008/2010
GGCGTAGCGGTGGCTACGGCGACCGACGACAACGCGGAAATAAGAAATTTAGACGTAAGATTGTTCAAGAAATCAACTTGTTGGTACACTAGGATTGTTATAGTAATGCGGATAATGCATCTAAAGCAATATCCAGTTCCTGCTTTGTATTCTCAGGTCCGAAAGAAAAACGGAGAGTACCCTCCGGGTATGTTCCAAGAGTTTTATGTGCGTTTGGTGCACAGTGAAGGCCGACTCTTGTCATAATTCCATAAGTACTGTCCAGCTCAAAGGCGGCCTGAGCCATGTCCATATGTAAGGTCTGGACGGATACAACTGCACAACGGTTTTCAATATTTTTTTTACCGATAATACGCAGAAATTTTTCTTCAGGATCCAGATTCAGGATACCATCTATAAAGTATTGTGTCAGCATTAATTCATGTTGGCGGATTTCTTCCATGGACTGTTTCTCCAGATCACAGAGTGCGGCATGAAGTCCCAGAATCCCAGGTATATTGGGAGTTCCGGGCTCGAAACGATCAGGAAGAAATGCCGGTACTTCTTCAGAATGAGAGGCGCTTCCTGTTCCACCGCTGATAAGAGGCTCAATCTGCGCTGCCAGTTTATTGCGGATCAGAAAGCCACCTGTTCCCTGTGGCCCTCTGAGTCCCTTGTGACCTGTAAATGCCAGTGCGTCTATGTGACATTTCTCCATATCAATGTTAATGGTTCCTGCCGTCTGTGCAGTGTCCAGAATAAAAAGAAGCCCATGTTCTTTGCAGAAATCTCCGATTTCCTGTGCTGGCATGACAGTTCCGCATACATTAGAAGCATGAAGACAGACCACAAGCTTAGTCTCAGGACGAAGGAGTGCGGTCGCTTTATCAAGCAGAAGACTGCCGTCAGAAGCGCATGGGATCCTGTCAAAAGAAATTCCATGTTTCTTCAGCTGTACAAGGGGACGCATCACTGCATTATGCTCCATGGCAGTTACAAGTACATGATCGCCGGGTTTCAGAAGTCCTTTCAGAAGAACATTCAGACTGGCAGTGATATTTTCTGTAAAAATAACATTCTTACCCTTTCCGGAAGTAAAGTGAAAGAGCTTCAGAAGCTGTTCTCTTGTCTCAAAAATCTGTTCTTCCACAGAATAAGCTGCCCGGTATCCTCCCCGGTTCACATTCACAGCAGAGCCTGCCAGGTAATCATAAACTGCCTGTGCAACAGATGGTGCCTTTGGAAAAGACGTACTGGCCTGATCCAGATAGATTTTATTCATAAATAAATCCTTTCGTTTGTCATGGGCGGAAACCCACTGCCTTTAGGCGGTGGGAGGAGCCTTGTAAATTGTTATCTATTATCCTTGACTCTCAATATATTTTTGTATAGTTGCTGATGACACTTCTCCAATGCTGCAAGCAAAATAACCATCTGACCAAAATATTTTTTTCTTCCAATACTGTTTTGATAAGACCGAATTATACTTTTGCCATAAGTAGTATGTTGTTTCCTGCTTTACAATTTTAACAATGTCGCATACTCTATCCGTTGCATCATAACTTAACAAAAAATGTATATGGTCTTTGTCTGTTTCCATAGCAATTATTTCGTAGCCACGAGTATTAGCTATATCGAGAATCTTTTGTTTCACATCATCAGCAATAGAGCCTTGTAGTAGTTGTTTGCGGTATTTGGTTACAAGAACTATATGTACTTTCAGACTGTATTTTCGTCTGTTATGACGATAATATCTATTATCCATAAATCACCTCTGATAGTTATTGACGTTCACTAAATATTAGTATACACTATTGCTAGTGAAGTATCAATGAGAGGAATAAATTTTATGGAACAGATAACTATAACTGCAAAAGTTCAGATAGTTGCAACTGATACAGATAAAGTTTTGCTTAATAAAACAATGTCTGTTTATTGTGATGCCTGTAATTATGTTTCAGATTATGTATTCCGCACACATGACCTAAAGCAGTTCTCACTCAATAAAATTTTGTACTCTACTCTAAGAGAAAAGTTCAGTCTCAAATCACAAATGGCGCAGTCTGTTTTTAAAACGGTTATCGCAAGATATAAGACCATTCTTGAAAATCAGAATGAATGGATAAAACCATCTTTTAAAAAACCTCAGTACGACCTGGTTTGGAACAGAGATTATTCTTTAACTCAAAACTGCTTTTCCGTCAATACGCTTAATGGTCGTGTGAAACTTCCTTATTTTGCTGAGGGTATGTCTAAGTATTTTAACCATTCTATTTACAAGTTTGGTACTGCCAAACTTGTAAATAAACATGGTAAATACTATCTGCATATACCAGTTACCTATGAGGTTGAAGAAAGTAATATTTCTGATATTTGTAATGTTGTAGGTATTGACAGAGGTATTAACTTTGTTGTTGCAACTTATGACAGTAAACATAAGTCTGGATTTGTTAGTGGTAAAGCTATTAAACAGAAACGGGCTAATTATTCCAGGCTTCGTAAAGAACTTCAAATGCGACATACGCCATCCTCAAGGCGAAGACTAAAAGCTATCGGTCAGCGAGAAAACCGTTGGATGCAGGATATTAACCATCAGGTATCGAAGGCACTCGCCACCGGTAATCCAAAGCATACTCTCTTTGTATTAGAAGATTTGACTGGTATTCGCAATGTTACAGAACGTGTCAAAACAAAAAACCGCTATGTTTCTGTATCATGGTCTTTTTATGACCTTGAGCAGAAGCTGATTTACAAAGCGAAGCAGAATCAATCTTCTGTAATAAAGGTGGATCCTCGTTATACCAGTCAATGCTGTCCTGCTTGTGGACATACTGAAAAGTCTAATCGTAATAAGAAAATACATTTGTTTACTTGCAAAAACTGCGGTTATACGTCTAATGATGACCGTATTGGAGCTATGAATCTGTATCGTATGGGAATAAACTATCTTGCTGATAGCCAAGTACCTAATACAGTTGTAACAGAGTAAACTCTGCTACAAAGGGTGCTGTCAACCACCCAATGATGTAACGCCACTTTAGGCAGCAATGCCTATTGGGGATAAAAGGTCGGAGGCGTAAGCCGTTACTACGACTGGGCAGTTACAAGCCCATTACCTTTAGGTGATGGGTAGTTGACAGTAACAAATCCCCCGATTTTTATATAATTAAAGATTATATGATATGAGAATTGCAGGAGCTAGTTTGCTGCGGAACAATTCGTAGATATCAGGTTAGGGGCAAAATACTTTTTGCCCCTAACATCATTATAGTATAGCACAACTTATAAATAATTTCTATAAATAACTATAAAATACGGCTATAATGAATTAGTGATTTCAGCATAAAAATGATAAAATAGATACAAAGAAATTGTGCTGACAACAAAAAAAGTCAGTGCAAAAGGAGGAAAGAAATAAATGAAAAACGAAAAGGGAACCATAGTTCTGGCAGGAGGCGTAATCGGTCTGATCGCTGCAATTCTGGTGTTTTTTGGAAATCCGGCAAATATGGGCTTCTGTATTGCCTGTTTCCTGAGAGATACCACAGGTGCGCTGGGACTTCATTCAGCGGCAGCAGTTCAGTATATCCGCCCGGAGATCATTGGTCTGGTGCTTGGAGCATGTATCATTTCACTTGCTAAGAAAGAGTTTCGTCCAAGAGGCGGCTCTGCACCTGTGACCAGATTTACACTTGGCGCATTTGTTATGATCGGATGTCTGATGTTTCTTGGATGTCCTTTCCGTATGATTCTGCGTCTGGCAGGCGGAGACGGAAATGCTCTGTTTGGACTTGTTGGATTTGTAGCCGGTATTCTTACAGGAACTGTTTTCCTGAAGAAAGGTTACACACTGAAACGTTCTTATAAGATGCCGAAGCTGGAAGGCAGTATTTATCCGGCATTCCAGATCGTGATGCTGCTGTTACTGGCAGCTGCACCTGCATTTATCCATTTCACAGAACCGGAAGGTGGACCCGGAGCAAAACATGCTGCAATCATTATTGCACTGGCAGCAGGAATTATTGTTGGTATCCTGGCTCAGAGAACACGTCTGTGTATGGTCGGCGGTATCCGTGATGCGGTACTTTTCAAAGAATATAAATTACTGTTCGGTTTTGCTGCAATTCTTGTGACAGCATTGGTAATGAATCTGCTCCTCGGTGCAGTTACAGGAACATCCTATTTCAATCCGGGATTTGCGGGACAGCCGATCGCACATACAGACGGACTGTGGAACGCACTGGGAATGTATCTGGCAGGCTTTGGATGTATTCTCCTCGGTGGATGCCCGCTTCGTCAGCTGATCCTTGCAGGCGAGGGAAATACAGACTCCGCTGTGACCGTTCTCGGTCTGATGGCAGGTGCTGCTTTTGCCCATAACTTCGGGCTGGCATCTTCCGGTGAAGGTCCTACAGCAAACGGAAAGATCGCAGTTATTATTGGGATTGTGGTAGTTGCTGTAATTGCGGCAGTGAACTCCATGAGAAAAGAAGAAGCCTGATTGTTGGAATGCAGACATTATTTCAGCAATCAATACGCTCACTTTGCGGAAAGTATTTTTTAGACACACTCTAAAAGGAGAGAGACGAATGAAGAAAGTAGATGCAAGAGGTTTATCCTGTCCGGAACCAGTGATCCGTGCAAAGAATGCAATGGAATCCGGAGATAAAGAATATGAGATCCTGGTTGATAACGTAGTTGCAAAAGAGAATGTATCCAGATTTGCAACACATCAGGGATATCAGGTACAGGCAACAGAGCAGGGAGATGATATCCTGCTGAAACTTACAAGATGATCACATATATAGCAACCTTTTATTCCCATTATGGAGCTATTCAGTTTCGAAGAAACTGCCAGGCAATGAATCTGAGTGCAGAAGTCATGCCTGTCCCAAGAGATTTAAGCTCCTCCTGCGGAACCTGTGTGAGATTTCATACAGAAGCGGACTTCCCGGAGAAAACAGAGGAAGTCGAGCAGATTGTCAGAGTAGAACCGCAGGGCTATGTTGGGATTTATCATGCGGATGAAGAATAAGGTTACTGTGAACGGAGTGAACAGTAACAGAATAAGAGAACCCTTCTGTGGACAAATTGTTGGTAGAAGGGTTCTTGTTTATTTTATAAAGATGTAGGCATAAAAAATTACTCCTGTGTAAGTTTCAGCAGTGCTTCAGCAAGATTGGAGTCCAGGATCAGCACATCCACCAGCCCGCCCTTTAATGCGCTTAATACAGCATTTGCCTTGGACACACCTGATACAAGGGAAATCTTGCGGTTGATTTTTTTGAACTGCTCCATGCTGATCGATATCATGCGTTCTTTAAGTGTAGTATTACATTCCTGTCCGTCATGATCAAAGAAGCGAAGGGCAATATCTCCGGAAACATTTTCCTGTTTCAGCATCTCCAGATCCTCTGTGGACATAAAATCCGGAGATGCAAGAACGGATTCTTCTGTTGGATAGAAACTTCCGATACCGCTTACAGAAATTGTAACGTGGTCAAACATCTCGAACACCCGCTGATTATTCTTTTCTTCCCTCATGATCCGGGAAGCTTCTTTGCTGCTCATAAGAGCGTCTGTGAGAAGATAATAGTTCTCTCCGAAGAATGCCCTTGCCATACGGGATACCAGAGTACGTACATCCAGTTCATTTTCACAGCAGGCAATACTGCCATGAAGAGTAACGAACTTTGCATTTACCTTCTGGGAAGGATTGAGATAATTGACCATATGGTAAACAGTACTGCCCCAGGTAACGCCTAGAATATCACTTTCTTTTAACCTACGGGGATTTCGTATTCAAGCATATGAAAATGATATACAAATCCTGAAATTGTGTGTAAAATATGGGGTAGAGATTATGCTTGGAAGCGATGCACACAGAGAAGAGGATGTAGGTGATTTTACCAGGACAGAAAAAATTCTTAAGGAAGTAGATTTTCCGGAGGAACTGATTGTGAACCGTTCCCTTTCATATGTGAAAAACCGGCTTCGGGTGTAGAAAGGGAGGTTTTTATGTTTTCAGTACTAATGAGGGCTTTTTCATTTACCCTGATCATCATTATCGGAATTGTAATGAAATCTACAGGCTTTGTGCCGAAGGATGCAGGTGCATCAGTTAAGAAATTTCTGATCTATGTAACACTTCCTGCATCTATTATCACCAATTTCTCTGCAATAGAGGATATGGGATTTAATATGCTGATAATAGCAACACTTGGAATTCTTCTGAATGTAATTATGATCGCAGTAGGTGCACTGATCACACGCAGAAAATCCAAAGGAGAACAGGCGTTAAATATGCTCTGTCTTCCGGCATTTAACATCGGGGCGTTCTGTCTGCCGTTTGTGCAGAGCTTCCTTCCGACTATGGGAAGTGTTACTGCCTGTATGTTCGATGTAGGAAACAGTATTATGTGTACCGGAGGTACTTATGCATTCGTTGCAGAATATACAGCAGCTTCCGGTTCAAAAAAAGGAATGGATCTTAAATCCTTTGCAAAACGTCTGATTACCAGTCCTCCGCTGGTAGCCTATGTAGTTATGTTTATTTTGGCTGTTGCAAATATTGACACACCACCGGTTATTCTTACACTGATCGAGCCAATGGCAAAGGCCAACACATTTGTTGCCATGCTGATGTTAGGTCTTCTGTTCCATATCGAATTCAAGAAAGAATACATGGGTGAGATTTTCAAACTGATCGGAATCCGTCATATCTTTGCTGCAGTCTGTGCTGTAATCTTCTATTTTGTTTTACCGTTTGATCTGGTTATCAGACAGACACTCGTTTTACTGTGCTTCGCTCCTATGAGTGCAGTGGCACCTGCCTACACCGGAATGTGCGGCGGTGATGAAGGAATGGCAAGCTGTGCAAACAGCGTGAGCATTCTGTGCAGCCTTGTAGTGATTACTGTTTTGTTGGCAATTATGGGGCTGTATTAAGTTTTGCGAATATATGAATAAGTGAAAAAGCGGGCAGGATTCCTGGAGGTGGGAATCCTGCCTTTTTATGCAGATACTCTTAGAGAGTTGTGAAAAGCTCGTTTGTTTTCATGAGGATAACAGAACTTAGTGATTTTTAAAATACAAACATATACTGCCAGTGAATGAAATGAAAAGATGAGTAAGTTATAATAAGCAATGAAGGAAAAGAAAAATATTGAAGTTCAAATTGCTGTTGTCCAGGGAAGGTTCAATCATTGGACAACAGCAGACCGATAATATTTATCACAGCCGCTTTCTGAACAGGAGTCAGCAGATTCCACTGTGACAGCATATTTTTTTTCTTCAGTCATGGAAACCAGAACATCTGTATCATTAAAGAATTCTGCCAGAGTAATACCAAAGGTCTGGCATATAGTTTCAAGTTTGTCTATTCACGTTCTTCCCGTAAAGAGGTTATTTCTTCTAATATATCAAACAATTTCGCAACTCCTTAATTCCATATTACGTTAAGAATATTGTTGACTCTAATGCCGAAAAATATAGACATAAGAAAAGATAAAATGATATAATTAGTTTATTATAACAGATTAATATGTTTGTTGAGAAAACAAGGATAATTATTATTTGAGAAGGTGAAGAAAGATGAAGGAATATGAATTATGGCTGGATGAATCCGGTGAGTTCAAAAACGACAGGGAAGAGATAAAAAAAATAAATTATAATCCATCACTTATTGGGGGAATTCTATTTAATAAAAAGGATTTTTCAGAAAATCAGGCTCAGAAATTGATTGGTGAAGAAAGGATTCACAGTAATAAAGAAAATTTAAATGTTGTTTTTGAAAAATTCAAAGAGATTGCAGAAAGAGCAGTTACGCTGGTTGAAATCAGTAATGATGAATGTATATCTGTAATAGACTCAAACCTTACTTATCAAAACATTATGGCCGAAGGCTTAATTCAGGTTTTGAGTAAACTTAAAGAGAGTAATGGAAATAGAAATATCAAATTGAATATATTAATTGCCCAGAGAGGTGATTGTACGGAGGAAAACAAAAATAATAAAGTTGTGACTCCTGAGCAGTATAAAGCACGTATCATTGAAAGAATGATCCTTGAGGGGTATAAGAAAGATATTTCTGAGTCATTATGGGAAATTAATATTGCCGATGCCAGATCAGATCAAAGGCTTATGATTGCTGATATCATCTGCAATTCATTCCTTACCAGAAATACTAAATTTAGGGGAGATAAGGGCGATTATATTAATGCAATCCATGATGATGAAAATAGAACATGGAGATTTTCTGTTTTTGAACATTCTCTGGAAACAACAATTAACCAATTACTGCTTGAGGGACGTCTTGGAGAAGCAGTAATTGCTCTTTGTCAGAGCCAAAATAAACAATATATCATGAAAAAAATGAGCGATATTTCAAGCTTCATGGAAAACAGGGGATATGAGGACATACACCTTCAGTTTATGATTATTTCCTCCAGAATTACTCATTATACAAAAATAGAAAGAAAATATTCGGAATGTCTTGCCTTATTAGATAACATGCTCAAATATTGGATCCCTGTAGTGAAAGATTTAGATACAAACTGGAGCAGGGAAATAGCTGAAATTATGGAACTGGATTTTTATATTCAGAAATACACAATCTATACACATCAGGGATCTTTGAAAAAAACAAAAGAATGTGAAGAACACTGCGAAAAATTGTTTGAAGTTAAAAGAAAAATGAACGTTGAATCATTAGAATATCTTTTGATGTATACAAACCGAAAAATCACAAATAAAATAAATCTTTTTGATTTTGAAGGGGCACTTAAAGATAGTAACAATCTGGTTGAAAGATGTGAAAAAATTTCAGAAGCGCTCAGTCTTAGTGACGAAGGCATAATATCCTTTGATGAACTTGGAAAGGCTTTGGGAACACGGGCACAGATACATATGTTTATGATCAGGAAAAAATCTGATGCCTATCAGTTGGCTCAGGAAGATATCAAAAAAGCTATGGAAGAGTTTAAAAATCCCAGTGATATCAGAAGACAGCAGATATATCTGACACAAATTCATACGGAAGCCAAAGAATATGATAAGGCATTGGAAACATTATGTGAAAGTAGTTGTGATTTACAGAAGTGTCTGAAAAATGCTGAGACCAATCCGTTTGAGGCATATGCATACATACGCTTAATGTCTGAAGGAAAAAGAAATGGATGGGAAAAGGCAGATGTTATGTATCAGGAGCTGAATAAAACACAAATTATTTCTGATTTGAAAAAAATACAGGAGCTGGAACATCCTTATGAGGTTATTTTCTGGAAACTTGGATCTTATTATGCACATTGTGAAAGAAGTCAGAAAGCAGCACTGGATTGTTTTTCAGAGGCATTAAAATGTGATAAAGAAGAAAGATTAACAATCAGTGTGATTTGCTTTGCTGCTGAGTTGGAGAGATATGCATTGGCAATGAAGGAGGATCTGTCCGAAAGAAAAAATTATCAAAAAAAGTTGAAAAAACATTTTAAAACATTCAGAAACGAAAATGTACCAGATAGCATTCAGGATTTATATAAAAACATTGATTTTGAAAAAAAAGACTGGCATTATTTTGATCAACTGAGTAGAAAAATCACATATTAATTAACTACGTAATTATATGAGGTTGGTACAATGAGAACAAAACATTTAAATCAAATGAAAATCATAGAGTTTCTGCTCAGTCATAGAGAGACTACATGCCAGCAGATTCAAGAACAATGTAAATATGTAGAAAATATTCATCCCAAAACTCTTGCAAGGACTTTGAATGAACTTGTCCAGGAAGAATATCTGGTTTGTGAAAATAAAAAATATAGCTTGAATACAGATAAATTTCTGACCAATAAATTTGGTACGGGTGATATCTGGCAAAAATTACTGTCCTGTGCCATTGAAAGCGGTGAAATAGACTGTTATAAACGAATCAGGGATTTTATTAAACCTAAATTTCAGAAAGGTCTGTTGAATGATGAAGCATTAATGCGATTTCGCGAAACAATCATAGAAGATGTAAGAGTACTGAAAAACGATGAAAGTACAATTAGATATTTGAGATCTGCGATACAAGAAGAAACAGAACTTCAGATTGAGTATAAAGGAAATAAGATGCAGATAGTACCATTGTGTATTCTGATTAGCCGTGATGGAATCCGTAGCTATCTGTATGGAGTTCGAAGAAAAACTCTTTTATGTTTTGAATTATCACAGATACATATCCTGCAGTCTTTGGATAAAAAACCTTTAGTTAATCGTGATGGGTATATGGAAAAAATTCGAAAAAGCTGGGATATAGATATCCACGAACCGGTTCATATAAAAATTTTACTGAAAAAATATCCCGGTATAAATCCTGAAATTGAAAGTCAGCTTCAGGATTATTTGGGAAAGGGAACAAAAAAAGCTGAGGACAGAGTTTTATTCGAAAGTGACGTTATCGGTATTAATGATTTTAAGAGATGGCTGAGAGAAAACATGGATACATGTTTTCTCATTGAACCAGAAAATCTGAGAAAAGAATTGATGGAAGGAGTCAGGGTTAAAATAGAAAGGTATGAACACAATGGATGATGAATTAAAAAAAGCCTGTGCTTTGTATAGTGAAATATGTAATCGTTCTATAAATGGCAGAGGAATGTCTGTTTCTGAAGTGAAGAAAAAATATGGGTTTAAGAAGAGGGATGTAGTGGTGCTTTTCCAGTTCCTTATAGATATAGCAGACTTAGACCATTGTGTGGATTTTGTAAGATATGGAAGTAATAATGAAATAAAGGGTGTGGAAATGGATAATCTGGAAGAATCAGCCTCAGATGGAAGTATATATATCTTAATCTATGATAAAGGAGCTTTTTTATTGCAGGATCGAATAGATGAAACGGAAATCAGTCTGAATAATGATACATTTCTTCGAAGCATTAAAATCAATGGGGCAAATACAGCATTAAAAGAAATCAGTAATGTTTCTGACACCGATGAATTAAATCCGTTTGTTATCAATAAGGGATTGAGAAAAAATACTCGTATAGAACGCTGCAAAAAAAGTAAACTGATTAGAGCAATACTAGAACAGAACATGGTAAACATTGTTATAGAAAATGAGAAGCATGGCATTATTACAAAGACAATCAGTCCGCTTGGATTAAGGTATGTGAAACTGCTGGAAAAATATGAATTAATTTATGAAGAGAATGATAAAAAAATAAAAAGTGTGGATATGTCTGCAATTACTGATATAAAATTATTAGAAAAAAAATATAGCCGGTCATTTAACATTTATGAATACATTAAAAATGAAAGAAAGACCAAAATGGTTTTTAATGTATATGATGATGGGAATGTAATCAGTAAGTTAGATAAAATTCTTGCAGAATATGATGTGAGCAAACAGGAAAAAAAGGATTATATAGAATATAGTTTTATGGTAGAGAATGCGGATATGTTTGAGAATCTGGTAAAAAGTTATGGAAGGAGCGTAATTGTAATAGAACCAGCTTCTTTGCGCGATAAAATATATCAGGAAACAAAGAAAACTTTTGAATTTTATGAAACATTATCTGATGAGAAGCCATTTGAGGATTAAGGATTAATCCTCAATGATATCAAGGATGCTGTCAACAATAGAGACAAATTTGGAAAGTAAGACGGAAATAATGGAATCAGAGTCGTCAAAATCAGAAACTATTGTAAAAGCATTAACAAGAATGACAATAGCAATTGCAGAAGATGTAATACTACAGTTTAAACTATTAATTAACTCAGACATAATAAATACCTCCTGTGAAAATAGCCTGTAATCAACTCTTATGTTTTAATTGGGAAGCTTTTCGAGGATTAATCCTCGAAAAACCCACCAAGAAAACCGGAAACACCACCAAGAAAGCTACCAACAGCAGCCCCGGCTTCGGCGCCGACAGTGGCACCGAAGAAAGTGCCAACAGGACCAAAGAAAGAACCACCAACAGCACAGACAGCAGCAACAGCGGCAGCACCGAGAGTAGCACCAGTAGTACCGGCAAGAGCAGAAGAAGAAGCACCACGTTTTAAACGCTCATCAAAATTAGACATATCAGATACCTCCTAAATGTAATGTGAAATAAGTTCTTAAGTTTTACAAGATTATCATAGACCCCATAAGGGACAAAACTGTCAGTTTAAAAGCTTTAAGATGAAAAAAATAAATTTCTGTAAGTACTAAAGAAGATAATGTTTTAAACAGGATGTTTCTTATAAAACAATAACTGACCGTTTCTTTTTGTCTACAATCGAAGTATAATAAAAGCTAAGGACAAAACTGTTCGATTTTTGAAAAAATGTATATGAAAATGCAGAAAAATACCAAGGGGTGAAGTGCGTATGAAAATATCAAAAGTTGATCATGTAAAAAGTGGAATTGATCAAAAACTGTCCAGTCAGCGAGGAATGTTATATAAACAGCCTCAAAAGAAGTATGAAGGAAAGCAACTGGAAGAGCATGTGCGTAATTTGAGCAGAAAAGCTAAGGCTTTGTACCAGGTGTTTCCTGTATCGGGAAACTCAAAAATGGAAAAAGAACTGCAAATAATCAATAGCTTTATAAAAAATATTTTGCTTCGTTTAGATTCTGGAAAGACTTCAGAAGAGATTGTTGGATATATCAATACTTATTCTGTGGCTAGTCAGATTTCTGGCGATCATATACAGGAATTAGTGGATCAGCATTTAAAAGAATCTCTAAGAAAATATACTTGTGTGGGTGATAAGAGAATATACGTTCCGGATATAATAGTCGCTCTTCTTAAATCTAAATTTAATTCTGAAACACTGCAGTATGATAATTCCGAATTAAAGATATTGATTGATTTCATTAGAGAAGATTATCTGAAAGAAAAGCAGATTAAGCAAATTGTACATTCTATCGAGAATAACAGTACTCCGCTTCGGATAGCAGAAATAAACGGACAAAAAAGATTAATACCTGCAAATGTTGATAATCCTAAAAAATCCTACATATTTGAATTTCTGAAAGAATATGCACAATCTGACCCGAAAGGTCAGGAAAGCTTGCTGCAACATATGAGATATCTGATCCTTCTTTATTTATATGGTCCGGATAAGATTACAGATGATTACAGCGAAGAGATTGAAGCATGGAATTTTGGTTCTATTGTGATGGATAATGAACAGCTTTTTTCGGAAGAAGCTTCTATGTTGATACAGGACAGGATATATGTAAATCAGCAGATAGAGGAAGGACGTCAGTCAAAGGATACAGCGAAAGTAAAGAAAAACAAATCAAAGTATCGAATGCTTGGAGATAAAATTGAACATAGCATTAATGAAAGCGTTGTAAAGCATTATCAGGAAGCATGTAAGGCTGTAGAAGAGAAAGACATCCCCTGGATAAAATACATATCAGATCATGTGATGTCAGTTTATTCCAGTAAGAATCGTGTTGATCTGGATAAATTATCTCTTCCATATCTTGCTAAGAATACATGGAATACATGGATATCCTTTATTGCAATGAAATATGTGGATATGGGAAAAGGTGTATATCACTTTGCTATGTCTGATGTTGATAAAGTGGGAAAACAGGACAACCTGATTATAGGACAGATTGATCCGAAGTTTTCAGATGGAATTTCCAGTTTTGACTATGAAAGAATTAAGGCAGAGGATGATCTGCACAGAAGCATGTCAGGGTATATTGCCTTTGCAGTTAACAATTTTGCAAGAGCAATCTGCAGTGATGAATTTCGTAAGAAGAACAGGAAGGAAGATGTATTGACAGTCGGTTTGGATGAAATACCTTTGTATGATAATGTAAAAAGGAAATTGCTTCAGTATTTTGGCGGTGCCAGCAACTGGGATGATTCTATTATAGACATTATTGATGACAAAGATCTGGTTGCCTGTATTAAAGAGAATCTCTATGTAGCCAGAAATGTAAATTTCCATTTTGCCGGAAGTGAAAAAGTACAGAAGAAACAGGATGATATCCTTGAAGAAATAGTACGTAAAGAAACGAGAGATATTGGAAAACATTACAGGAAGGTGTTTTATTCCAATAATGTAGCAGTTTTTTACTGTGATGAAGATATCATAAAGTTGATGAATCATCTCTATCAGAGGGAGAAACCTTATCAGGCGCAGATTCCATCTTACAATAAGGTTATAAGCAAAACTTATCTTCCTGATTTGATCTTTATGTTGCTTAAGGGAAAAAATCGAACAAAGATTTCAGACCCTTCTATTATGAATATGTTCAGAGGAACATTTTACTTTTTGCTTAAGGAAATCTATTATAATGATTTTTTACAGGCATCTAATTTAAAGGAAATGTTCTGTGAGGGACTTAAAAATAATGTAAAAAATAAAAAATCAGAGAAACCATACCAGAACTTTATGCGGCGTTTTGAAGAACTTGAAAATATGGGTATGGATTTCGGAGAAATCTGCCAGCAGATCATGACAGATTATGAGCAGCAGAATAAGCAGAAGAAAAAGACAGCAACAGCTGTTATGTCTGAAAAAGACAAAAAGATAAGAACACTGGATAATGATACACAGAAGTACAAACATTTCAGAACTTTGTTGTATATTGGCCTCAGAGAGGCATTTATTATTTACTTAAAAGATGAAAAGAATAAAGAATGGTACGAGTTCCTCAGGGAACCTGTGAAAAGGGAACAGCCCGAGGAGAAAGAATTTGTTAATAAGTGGAAATTGAATCAGTATTCTGACTGTTCAGAGCTTATTCTGAAGGATTCTTTGGCGGCTGCGTGGTATGTTGTAGCACATTTTATAAATCAGGCACAGTTAAATCATCTGATTGGAGATATAAAAAATTACATCCAGTTCATTTCAGATATTGATCGCCGTGCGAAAAGTACAGGAAATCCTGTTTCGGAAAGTACAGAAATTCAGATAGAGCGATACAGAAAAATTCTCAGAGTACTTGAATTTGCAAAATTCTTCTGTGGACAGATAACCAATGTTCTGACGGATTACTATCAGGATGAAAATGATTTTTCGACTCATGTAGGACATTATGTTAAATTTGAGAAGAAAAATATGGAACCGGCTCATGCACTGCAGGCATTTAGCAACTCTTTATATGCATGTGGGAAAGAAAAGAAAAAAGCTGGATTTTATTATGATGGAATGAATCCTATTGTTAATAGAAATATTACACTGGCATCTATGTATGGAAATAAAAAGCTTCTGGAAAATGCGATGAATCCGGTAACAGAACAGGATATCAGGAAATATTATTCTCTTATGGCAGAGTTGGATTCGGTATTGAAAAATGGTGCAGTTTGCAAGAGCGAAGATGAGCAGAAAAACCTTCGACATTTTCAAAACCTGAAAAATCGAATCGAACTGGTAGATGTCCTTACATTGTCAGAATTGGTGAATGACCTTGTGGCACAGCTTATTGGATGGGTATATATCAGAGAGCGGGATATGATGTATCTTCAGCTTGGGCTACACTATATAAAATTGTATTTCACAGATTCAGTAGCTGAAGATAGTTATTTGAGAACCTTGGATCTTGAAGAAGGAAGTATTGCAGATGGTGCAGTATTGTACCAGATAGCATCACTGTATAGTTTTAATCTTCCGATGTATGTAAAACCTAATAAGTCCAGTGTTTATTGTAAGAAACATGTCAATTCTGTTGCAACAAAATTTGATATATTTGAGAAAGAATACTGCAATGGAGATGAGACTGTTATTGAAAATGGTTTGCGTCTATTTGAAAATATAAACTTGCATAAAGATATGGTTAAGTTTAGAGATTATCTGGCACATTTCAAATATTTTGCCAAGTTGGATGAAAGTATTCTTGAACTTTATAGCAAGGCTTATGATTTCTTTTTCAGTTATAATATTAAATTAAAGAAGAGTGTTTCCTATGTACTTACAAATGTACTTTTATCCTATTTTATTAATGCTAAATTGAGCTTTTCAACTTATAAGTCTAGCGGAAATAAAACGGTTCAGCACAGAACTACGAAAATTTCTGTTGTTGCACAGACAGATTATTTTACCTATAAACTGCGTAGTATTGTAAAAAATAAAAATGGTGTGGAATCAATTGAGAATGATGATCGCAGATGTGAAGTGGTAAATATTGCCGCACGAGATAAAGAATTTGTAGATGAGGTTTGTAACGTAATAAATTACAATTCTGATAAGTGATTCTTCCGTTTGCCACGCACCACATAAAATGGCCGTTTGTGAGCATTTTTAGAAAAATAGAAACGGCTGAAAATCCCCTGTAATGGTTTGCCACGCAAATCACCTCTGAAGCTCGCTAAAAATAAGGGCTCCGGGGGACAGGATCTAATGAGAACATCCCAAGATAACGGGAAATAACCATATATCGGACAGCCTCACATTTATACTGGAACTCATCTAATGAGAACATCCCAAGATAACGGGAAATAACCATTTTCATCTTTACCGTCAATCAGGCATTTTTCAATCTAATGAGAACATCCCAAGATAACGGGAAATAACGGAATTTTAAATTGAATGCTAATACAAGAAAACTTATAATCTAATGAGAACATCCCAAGATAACGGGAAATAACCTGGTAACGATATTGTATGATGCCCCTACCATGGATCTAATGAGAACATCCCAAGATAACGGGAAATAACCATGTAATCGTCGACGTTCTCACTCCATGTTGTCAATCTAATGAGAACATCCCAAGATAACGGGAAATAACTGAAAAATGTCTGTCTAAAGCATTCAGATATAATATCTAATGAGAACATCCCAAGATAACGGGAAATAACTGATACGTTGCAAGTGTATTGTATACCTCTAATGTCATCTAATGAGAACATCCCAAGATAACGGGAAATAACTTGAGTATAGACCAGATACAGCGCATGGTTTAGAAATCTAATGAGAACATCCCAAGATAACGGGAAATAACTGTATCTAATACTATGACAAATGTCTGCACGTTCTGATCTAATGAGAACATCCCAAGATAACGGGAAATAACATTATTCTCGACAGCGGTCATGATGGCTTCGTGTATCTAATGAGAATATCCCAAGATAACGGGAAATAACTGTCAATTTGCTCTTTTGTGATTCTTCTTGCATCATCTAATGAGAACATCCCAAGATAACGGGAAATAACTTTCTTTGTGTCCTTCTTTGAACACATCGAAGCAGTTATCTAATGAGAACATCCCAAGATAACGGGAAATAACACTCATTCAACTCCACCACCTTTTACGATTTCAATGGCTCAATCTAATGAGAACATCCCAAGATAACGGGAAATAACAGTAATCTACGCTCTCTTGGAGATTTCTTGTATCATCTAATGAGAACATCCCAAGATAACGGAAAATAACGATCTATGGTTCCTTTAGCCCATGCGTGAAGTCATCTAATGAGAACATTCCAAGATAAAAACCAGAAAATGTCACCCTGTTTTAAGGAGGGTATATGAGTTATTTATATTTAGTTGATTATTCATCAAAGCTGGGATTCAGTGAAAACTGCCTTGTTGTTAAGAAAGACACAGAAATATATGAGCGTGTACCGATTGAAACATTGGAAGAGGTGAGTGTATATGGGAATTGTCAAATAACTACGCAATGTATCCATGAATGTATTAAAAAGAGCATTCCTATTATTTATTACTCTGCGGGAGGAAAATATTTAGGCAGGGTACAACCTGAAGGGCACATTGGTGTGAAACGACAGAGAAAACAAGCCTTATTTAATATGTCATCAATATCATTTGAAATAGCTCAATCTATTATTAGTGCAAAAATACATAATCAGATTGTAGTGTTACGAAGATATGCATCCTCCAGAGGCGAAGATTTGACAGAAATCTGTAAGTATATGAAGATATTAAAGAACAAAATTGCAGTTACTTCTTCTATAGAGGAAATTATGGGATATGAGGGAAATGCTGCAAGAAGTTATTTCGAAGGTTTGAGTAGACTGGTAGAATCAGAGTTTCATTTTGATGGCAGAAACAGGCGTCCACCTAAGGATCCCTTTAATGCAATGCTTAGTTTTGGATATTCCATGTTATTGAGTGAATTATATGGTAAGATTATTTCCAAGGGATTAAATCCATATTTCGGATTTATTCATCAGGATAGAGAAAATCATCCTACACTTGCCAGTGACCTTATGGAAGAATGGAGACCGGTAATTGTTGATTCTGCAGTAATGAGTATGATCAATGGTCATGAAATTTCTGCTGATCAGTTTCAAACTGGCGATGATGGTGGAATTTATATGTCATATGAGGCAAGAAAGGCTTTTGTGCGCAAATTGGAAATTAAATTTAATCAGCAGGTAAAATATTTGAAATATGTGGATTATCCGGTATCCTTTCGACGTGCAATTGAATTACAGATTAATTCTTTTGCTCATATTTTGGATGATGAAGAGAATGCTGCTTTGTATAATCCTGTTTTAATAAGGTAAGTTGGATGATATGGAAGAAATAGAATTTACAACACCCGATGAAAAAAAATCAAATGAAGTATTTGCGTTAATAATATACGATATTGTGGATAATAAACGGAGAAGTCAACTGGTCAAATATCTTCAGGGATATGGTTTTAGAGTACAGAAATCATGTTTTGAAGTAATATTGAATAAATCAGTGTTCAAAAAATTGAAGATGGAGATTGCCAAATATGCTACAGATGAGGACAGTATCCGAATATATCAGCTTCATGGTATTGGACAAGTGACATGTTATGGCAACAATTTTCTGGTTGTGCCACGAGATATCATTATAGTATAATACTGTTTGAACCGTTTTGCGGAAATGAAGGGACTTGAACCGATTTTTGGCGGAGATGTGAGCAACAGGTATGAGGTAGCTGATTTCTGCTGTGAAACGATAAAAGAATATTTTGACAACAGAATTCTATAATAGACTGTAATCTGTATATATGTAAAAATCCTCGGAACGTAAGTTCCGGGGATTTTCCATTTAATATATACTTATTTATCTGCCCCATAATATCTGTCATCGCCGAAGCCAAGGATCAGCATGAAGATTGGCGGTAAGAAAATAAGGCCAATGGCGAATCCTGTGCCTCTGCCAAAAGCTCTTGCAAGCTTAACACTGTACATAATGCTGATTATGGCAAGTATGATTTTGATCAGTACGATGATCATGGAGATCATTAAACTGTCGTTTGTTTCAAGAGTTCCCTGTAAGCAGGAAGATACGATTCCAAGAACCAATGTCAGCCAGAAATATGCAGGTTGCCATGCGATTTTATAAGAAATATAATCGCCATATATTGGAATAATACTTTTCCATCCGGCCTCCCCTGCTTTGGTAAAGATTCTCCAGTTGGCAATGATCTGCAGAAGCCACCATGCGAATGCGATCATCAGATACATACCGCCCAAGAGCATCAGACTGCTGATAGCTATAAGACCCATTTGTGTTCCTCCATTTCTTTTTGTGAGATATGATACAATGTATCATTGGTGTAGATGCGTAGTTGAGAACTATGTTTGTTCTCCTGAAGTATTTATACTAAATCCATTAAAGCATATTCTCAGGAGTTCGTCAATTATCAAAGAAGATTGTAAATTTTATATTTGATAGTTGGCTACGTTACTGTAAGGAACAAAAATAACGTTTGGCCATAAGTGAGAAAACTATTGTTGCTGTGGCGTAAAACATATACTGTCAGTGAATGAAAAGCTGATAAGAGAAGGGTATAATGAGTGTAATAAAGATGAGTGAATTATAACAATCCTCTAAATGAATTACTGAAGATTGTACATAAGTGAGGTGAAAACTATGGCAGCAATACTTATGATCGCTTACATAGCGGCAGCATATTGGGCGACTAATAAGATATGGTGGTCTAAGAAAGTGTATGTTTATTCCAATGCAACATACTTCTACATGACACGTTTTATTATCTGTATGGTTGCAGGATTTGTGACAATACCCATTGCACTGCTGCTGACATTGGTCGGTAAAAACTGAAATAAGAGGGGAAAGTAATATGGAAGCACTGGAAACTCAAGCACAGGCTACACAGGAAAAAGAAAATGCTGTGACAAAGCAGAATATGAAGTATACCATGAGTTCTTCAAGAGGAATTTATTTATCGTGGCTGACGGGAAGGATTTACAGCACAATTCTTGCTGATCATGAAAAGCTGACTATAGATATAAAGCCGGTAAAGAAGAATATGATTCCTGTGATTTATTATGAAGATATTACGGCAATACTTATGAACTACAAAATACCAGGATATTATATATTTTTCATTTGTCTGGCAGTGATTTCCTGTTTTTCTAATCCTGGAATGATCATATGTGTTCTTCTGTTTATATGGGCAGGCTCAAATTATAAAATAACGATATGTCTGAGAAGCGGGAACAAAGCGGTTGTATATTCCAACAGAAAGAAAATAGCTACAGCATTTGTAGAGGATATTAAAGAAAGAGCGAAGATATAATTAATGGTAAATGTTACAAAAGAAAAGGGGGATAACTATGGCAGCAAAAACAATTATGAAAAGGATTGCAATAGCAGCATTATCAGCGGTTATTTTACAGGGAGTAACACCTCTGGACAGTTTAAATGTATATGCCTCAGAGAATACAGGTGCAAGCTATACAGCACTGGATTTGTATACATATATACAGGATCAATGCAGTACAGAGTATACATTAACGGAGAAGGCGGAAACTTTTCTGGAAGAACATGATGATCTTTTCCCTGCTTCACCAGAACTGGTAATACCGGATGAAATGATAGATGCAGAACTGGATTTTCGCCATATCAACAAAAATCCATCCAGATATGGTGATAAGCTGATGAGAATTTCGGACGCATACGTAATACAGGTTCAGGAAGAGGAAATAGAAGAAGGACATTATCTGACATGGCTAAATCTGATAGATGGAGAAGAACAGCAGTATTCTGTTTATTATAATGGAGAATTGGATGATGTTTTCGAGGATGATACAGTAGAAGTAACCGGTCTGCCGCTTGGAACCAGTTCATTTGAGAATACCGAGGGTGGAGACACGCTTGTTGTTGTATTAGCGGGCTGTAGGGTTAACAATATTGATTAAATGGGTTACTGTTCACTGGTAATATCCCGCGAGGTGTTTTTTGTGAGCGAAGGTCACAGAAAACCCGAGATATACCGCGCGAATTTATGCGATTAGCATAAATTCTGTGCATCGCGAAGCGTGTTACTGAGAACGGAGTGAACAGTAACTTAAATGGAAATAAAACTCAGAAAAAAGTCACAAATGATATTGAAATAAATGCCTGTATGTAGTATAATCAGACGCAAATAAAAGAAAATTCTTCGGGGTTGTGGTGATCAGCATCAGCTGAGATTCCCTACCGGCGGTTATAGTCCGCGACCCGCTTAGGTGGCTGATCTGGTGGAATTCCAGAACCGACAGTATAGTCTGGATGAGAGAAGAACACGCGATATTTACCATACGTGCTCATTACCCCGGATATGATCCGGGGTTTTTTATATGTTGAAGAAAATCTTCATTATATAAAAAGCTTGTGGAATTTTCTTTTAACAGGATATGAGACATATCCATAAAGAATAATTTCAAAGGAGAGAAACAGTATGAGTGAACAGGTATTAAGAAATGGAAATGCGATGGCGAGGAGTAAGACGAGAACCATTACACAGATAGCCATGCTTGGCGCTATCGCAGGAATTTTAATGAATCTGGAGTTTCCGCTTCCTTTCCTGGCACCGACTTTTTATCAGCTGGATTTTTCAGAAATCCCGGTACTGGTTGGCTCATTTGCAATGGGACCGATCGCAGGTGTACTGATCGAGCTGGTGAAGATTCTTGTGCATCTGGTAACAAAGGGCTCTATGACAGCAGGTGTAGGCGATGTGGCAAACTTCATCTTTGGATGTACATTTGCAGTTCCGGCAGGTCTGATCTACCGCTATAAATCTGTTAAGAGCAGAAAACATGCAGTGATCGGAATGGCAGTTGGAACCGTACTTACAGCAGTAGTTGCATGCTTTATCAATGCATTCGTGTTACTTCCGGCTTATGGAAAGGCTTTTGGAATGCCGGTAGAAGCATTTATCGAAATGGGAAGTGCAGTACACAGTTCTGTAAATAATCTTCTTACATTTGCAGCAATGATCATTTTCCCATTCAACATATTCAAATATGCTCTGACATCCCTGATCGTATTTCTGATCTATAAGAGAATCCGTGTAGTTCTCAAGGGAGATTGATTTTATATCTGATAAAGAATAAATTGGCAATCCAATAAATAAAAAAGAAGAACAGTCGTATGATGAAAAATCTATGGCTGTTCTTTTTTTATGTGCAAAAATAATTACGGAAATTGTCAGACAGACTTAAAAAAGATACGATAATATGGTAAGATAAAACAGACGATATAAATATCGGAATGTGAGGTTTATAAAATGAATGATACAGGAATCAGACCGGAAGTTATAGAAGAAATCCGAAACCTTGCGCAAAAATATGATATTGAAAAAGTAATTCTTTTTGGTTCGAGAGCAAGAGGGGATTTCAGAAGAACAAGTGATATAGATATTGCAGTCACAGGAGGAGATTTTGCAAGGTTTGCGTTAGATGTGGATGAAGAGACAAGTACTCTTCTGGAGTATGATATTGTAAATCTTGATCGTGACATGCAGGATGAATTAAGAGAATCTATAGAGAAGGAAGGGAGGATTTTGTATGAGAAAATATGAGAATTTCTGCAATGCACTGTCTAACATGAAAGATATTTATAATTATGAAGAACCATATGATAATGTAGTGATTACCGGACTCGTAGGATTGTATGAAATTTGTTTTGAGCAGTCATGGAAAATGATGAAAGAAATACTGGAGATTCATGGATATGCAGAGGGAGCAACAGGTTCACCGAAAATCATTCTGAAGACTGCCTATAAAGCAGGAATGATAAGAGATGAGGAGCAGTGGCTTCGTGCATTGCAGGCAAGAAATAATGTTACACATTCTTACAATCAGAAAATTGCGTTAGGAATTATAGCTGATGCAAAAGAAGCGTTTTATCAGATGTTCTGCGAACTAAAAACAGAGATAGAAGAAAATTGGCTGTAATAATCAGCGAAGGTATAGAAAGCGAAAGGAAGTATCCATTATGGGACAGATACACAATATTGAAAAACTGACAGATTGTAAATTTTTAAATTTGTATCATTTAAATGCAACAAGTGTTCACAACACTCCTGTGTCATATTTCGTGGCATCACGTGCGAAGAGTATTAACGAATTAAAGATAAAAACAGGTAAAAATACTCCGGATGGTGTAATTATTTACAGTCTTTACGGAGAGAAAAAAGACAGGGTTGTATTGGTACGTCAGTACAGATATGCAATCGGCGGATACATCTATGAATTCCCGGCAGGTCTGGTAGAACCGAACGAAGAATTCCATGAGGGTGCAGTAAGAGAAATGTACGAGGAAACAGGACTGAAATTCACACCTCTGAAAGTAGATTCTGCATTTGAGAAACCTTATTTCACAACGGTTGGCATGACAGATGAATCCTGCGCAACTGTTTACGGATATGCGGAAGGTGAGATTAGCAAAGATGCACAGGAAGACACCGAAGAAATAGAAGTTGTACTTGCTGACAGAGAAGAAGTAAAGAGGATTCTGCGTGAAGAAAATGTAGCGATCATGTGCGCATATCAGCTTATGCATTTCCTTCAGGATGAAGACCCTTTTGCATTTTTGAAGGAAGAACTTTAACCAAATCAGGCAAGTAGCGAAGCGGATGATTTTATCTACTTGACTAAGGAGAATTAAAGGAGGATTAAAATAATGGCAAAATGGCAGAGAAGCTTTTTCCAGCCTGTGCTTCCGCTGGGGGAAGATGGACGAAGAGTTACAGGAAGTAAAGAACATATTGCACTTTCCAGAATGGCAGCAGGAGAGGGAATGGTCCTTCTGAAAAATGAGAAAAATGCACTTCCGATTCGGAGAGGGACGAAAGTCGCACTCTTTGGTAAGGGTACTGTAGACTACGTAAAAGGCGGCGGAGGAAGTGGCGATGTAACTGTAGAATATATCCGTAATCTTTATGAGGGCATGAAGATTAAAGAGGATGAGGGAAAAGTAGAAGTTTTCGATAAACTTGCGAAATATTATGAAAAAGATATTCAGAAACAATACGCAGATGGTGCAGTACCAGGTATGACAGTTGAGCCGGAGCTTCCGGATGAACTTCTGAATGAAGCGCGAGAATATACAGATACTGCAGTAATTACCATTTGCCGTTTTTCAGGCGAAGGATGGGACAGAAAATGTGAAGCAGCACAGGATGGATACGTTCTTGACGGAGAGGAAAAAAGAAACTCCGAGTTGTCAGCGAAGATTTTTGAAAACGGTGATTTCTGCCTGACAAATGCAGAGAATGCCATGGTAGAGAAAGTAAAGAAAGCATTCCCACATGTAATCGTAGTGATGAATGTTGGCGGTATCGTGGACACGAAATGGTTCAGAGACTGTGATGAGATCCAGTCAGTACTGATGGCATGGCAGGGCGGTATGGAAGGTGGTCTTGCAACAGCAGATATACTTTGTGGTGATGTTAATCCATCCGGTAAATTATCCGATACTTATGCAAAAGATCTGGAAGATTATCCATCCACAGCAAACTTCCATGAGTCTGCATTCTATGTAGATTATACAGAAGATATTTATGTAGGATACCGTTACTTTGAGACAATTCCGGGTGCAGCGGAGAGAGTAAATTATCCGTTTGGATTTGGACTTTCCTACACAGATTTTGACTGGAAGGTGACTGGTGCTTCCGAAGAAAACGGTGTGATCACAGTTCTTACTGAAGTAACCAATACCGGAAAAAAAGCGGGAAAAGAAGTTATCCAGCTCTATTACGGAGCACCACAGGGTAAACTCGGAAAGCCTGCGAAAGTGCTGGGAGCATTCAAAAAGACCAGCATTCTTCAGCCGGGTGAACGCCAGATCCTTACCCTGAAAATTCCTGTGAATCAGATGGCATCCTACGATGATCTGGGAAAAGTATGCAAATCAGCCTATGTTCTGGAAGCAGGAGAATATGCAATCTATATTGGTACAAACGTAAGAGATGCAGCGAAGATTGACTTTACATATGTAGTAAAAGAAGATACAGTAACTGAGCAGTTAAGCCGGAAGGCAGCACCATATCATCTTCAGAAACGTATGCTTGCGGACGGTTCTTATGAGGAACTTCCACAGCGTGAATATGTGGAAGAAGAAGGACTTCCGAGACAGGATAAATATGCCATCGGTCTTCCATGCCCTGATACAAGAGGACAAAAAGGAATAGACTTTCTTGATTTTCTTGATTCCAAGGGAGTTCGCTTCTCTGATGTAGCAGATGGTAAAATGACATTGGATGAGTTTATGGATATCCTGACATTGGATGACTGTATCAATCTCCTTGGCGGACAGCCAAACACAGGATGTGCCAATACATTTGGAATGGGAAATCTTCCGGAATACGGAGTCCCGAATGTGATGACTGCAGACGGACCAGCCGGACTTCGTATTCTTCCGAAATGCGGAGTGAACACAACTGCCTGGCCATGTGCCACACTTCTTGCCAGCACCTGGGATGAAGAACTGGTAGAGAAAGTTGGTAAAGCAGGAGCGGAAGAAGTAAAAGAAAATAATATCAGTATCTGGCTTACTCCTGCCTGCAACATTCACAGAAGCCCGCTCTGTGGCCGTAACTTTGAGTATTATTCTGAAGATCCGTACCTTGCAGGAAAGACAGGTGCAGCTGTGGTAAGAGGCATCCAGTCTCAGCATATCGGAGCAAGTGTGAAGCATTTTGCAGCCAATAATAAGGAGACAAACCGTAAGGATTCTGATTCCAGAGTATCAGAGAGAGCACTCCGTGAGATTTATCTGAAACAGTTTGAGATCATTGTAAAAGAGGCTCATCCATATACAATTATGTCCTCCTATAACCTGATCAACGGCATCCACGCTTCAGAGAACAAAGAACTCCTGACAGGTATTCTCCGGGATGAATGGGGATTCGACGGACTGGTTACAACAGACTGGTGGACATTTGGAGAACACTACCGCGAGACAAAAGCAGGAAACGATATCAAGATGGCAGCAGGATATCCGGAACGCATAAAAGAAGCATATGAAAAAGGGTTTATTACTGAAGCAGAAATCCGTCTCAGCGCAAGAAGAATCCTGAATATGATTCTGAAAATTGACTGATGAGTATCAATAATATTTTATACAGGAGCAAAAAAGATAATGGATGAGCGTAAACGAAGTTTACGAAAAGAAATAGTTAGGCTGGCACTTCCGATTGCACTTCAGCAGTTCATGACAGCTCTGGTCGGAGCATGTGATGCGATCATGCTGGGAAAGTTAAGTCAGGATGCCATGTCAGCCGTATCACTGGCCACACAGGTTACTTTTGTATTTAATCTGTTTATGTTTGCATTTATGGCAGGCGAGAATATGTTTGTGGCACAATATTATGGAAAAGGGGATTACACAGGTATTTCCCAGGTGTTCAGCCTTGTGACAAAGATTTGTGGATGTATTGCAGTAGTATTTCTGGCAGGAACCCTTTTCTTTCCGGAACAGCTCATGAGAATCCTGACAAATGAGGAAACTCTGATCGTTCTGGGAAGTGAGTATTTAAGAGTCATCGGCATTTCCTATGTGTTTTCGGGAATTGCACAGATTTTCCTGGCAATCATGAAGAACTGTGGTGCAGTAAATATGAGTACCCTGATCAATGGGGTTATGGTAATTCTCAATATCGCATTGAATGCTGTTTTCATTTTTGGCCTGTCCGGCTTCCCGAAGATGGGGATTAAAGGTGCTGCACTGGCAACCGTACTTGCAACAGTTGTGCAGTTCCTGTGGAGTGTTGGTTATGTATTGTGCAGGATCAGAGCTGTGAAATTCAGTCTCAGAAGCTGTGAGAAAAAGTTATTTGGCCGTTTCTGGCAGAAAACAGTTCCGTTACTGATCAATAATCTTGCATGGGGAATAGGTTTTTCCATGTATTCTGTGATCATGGGACATCTGGGAACGGATGCTGTTGCCGCCAATGGAATAGCGAATATTTCCAAAAATCTTGTTGTATGCTTCTGCCTCGGACTTGGAAATGCAGGCAGTATCATAGTGGGAAACCGTCTTGGTGCAGACCGTCTGCAGGAAGCAAAAGAGGTAGGCGAGACACTTACCAAAACTGCGATTATTGCAGGAATTGTATCAGGCCTTGTCCTGATCGCCTTATCACCATTTATCACAAAAATGGTAGATCTCACCCCGACAGCCCGCGGATATCTGCAAAAAATGCTGCTGATCTCTTCCTATTACATCGCAGGAAAATCAGTAAACTGTATGACAATAGGAGGAATCTTCGCAGCAGGCGGAGACTCCAAATTTGGAATGCTGTGTGATTCTGTAACTCTGTGGTGTATCATTGTTCCTCTGGGATGCATCTGCGCATTTATCCTGAAACTGCCGGTTATGGTTGTCTACTTTGTACTCAATCTGGACGAGATCATTAAACTGCCAGTGGTCTATAAACATTATAAGAAATATAAATGGATTAAGAATCTTACATAATTTTACACGTTTCACAGGCACATATACCGGATATCCGGGACTATGTGCCTGTTTTGTTTTAATGATATTTATGCATCCGTACATAATAGCTGATGCATAAGA